>TARA_R110002096_G_scaffold23031_3_pt1 | contig 36317 bp, 32 predicted proteins | sample TARA_R110002096 | Tara Oceans TARA_R110002096 (sample SAMEA4397295) | marine metagenome | biome: Polar Biome; feature: [DCM] deep chlorophyll maximum layer (ENVO:01000326); material: water (ENVO:00002006), including particulate matter (ENVO:01000060) such as... | depth 35 m
GGGTCGGGTCCTTGACCGGTTCGATCAGGTCCTGAGGATTCACATCCAGTTCCAACGCGGTGGCGCTCGCGGTGTAAATCGACGAGTACGTGCCGACGATAATGCCAACGATCAGCGCGATCGAAAACGGCGCAATGGATTCACCGCCCAACACCAGCAGTGCGACCAGCACCAGCAAGGTTGTGAGGCCGGTTATCAACGTGCGCGCGAGCATTTCATTGATCGAAATATTCATCGTCTCTTCGGCGCTTCGTCCACGCAGCCCGAAAAAGTTTTCACGAATTCGATCAAAAGCTACCACGGTGTCATTCAACGAGTAGCCGATGACGGCAAGCACCGCTGCAACGACCGTCAGATCGAAGGGAAAGCCGAATATGGAAAAGAAACCAACCGTAACGATGGCATCGTGCGCCAACGCCGCGACCGCACCCGCGGAGAACTTCCACTGAAAGCGGATCATCACGTAAACGAAAATCATCAGCAACGCGAATATCATCGCCAGCGCGCCCTGTTCCGCGAGTTCACTGCCAACTTGCGGACTGACGGACTCCACACGACGCAACTCTGTATCCGCATCATTGGCATGCAGCACCTGCTGCAGCTGTTCGCGAATTGCCTCGACTGCGCCCTCTTGCGGCGGCAGTCGTACCAGCACGACATTTTCCGCGCCGAACAACTGCACTTGCGCACCGTCATAACCGGCAGTCGCCAGATCGCCGCGGATAAGGTCAAGATCGGCCGCCTGCGGATACTCGACTTCAAGCAGTATGCCGCCAGTAAAGTCGATGCCAAACTCCAGGCCACGAGTGGCAAGCGACGCTAGCGAGACCACGATCAGCAGGACCGATATTGCCAGCGCAATGCGACGCCGGGTCTTGCCGAGGAAATTGATGCTGGTTTTGTCTTTAATCAGGCGCACGGTGGTGTTTCCTAAACAGGCAGCGACTGCAGCTTGCGCCCGCCGAATACCAGGTTAACGATGGTTCGCGTTCCAATAATGGCGGTAAACATCGAGGTAATGATGCCGAGCATCAAAGTAATCGCAAAACCCTTGATCGGGCCAGTACCAACACCGAACAATACGATTGCCGCGATCAGCGTCGTTATGTTTGCGTCCGCGATCGACGACAGTGCTTTCTCATAACCTGCGTGGATTGCAGACTGCGGCGATACACCAGCGGCAAGCTCCTCACGAATTCGCTCAAAAATGAGGACATTCGCATCGACCGCCATGCCGACGGTCAGCACGATACCGGCGATGCCCGGCAGCGTCAGCGACGCCTGCAAAAACGACAGCATCGCAACAATAAACACCAGGTTGGAAAACAGCGCGACATTGGCAATCAGACCAAACGCCTTGTAGTAGATGACCATGAACAGGATGACAGCGAGAAAGCCGATCTTGATAGCGGCAAACCCCTGGTCGATGTTGTCCTGGCCGAGGCTCGGGCCAATGGTGCGCTCATCGATAATGTAAACCGGCGCGGCAAGCGCCCCTGCGCGCAGCAATAACGCAAGATCGTGTGCTTCACCCTGCCCGAGACCGCTGATCTGGAAGCGATTCTTAAATGTGCCCTGAATCGTCGCGGTATTGATGATCTCTTCAGTCTTGACCTCGCGGTACTCGGTCTCAGTGCCACGCCTAACCGCCTCACGCTTGGTTTCGATAAACACTGTGGACATCGGTTTACCGAGATTCTCCAGCGTGGTCTGCAGCATGCTTTCGCCGCCCGCGGAATCAAGTGTAATTGAAACGATAGGTGCGCCCTGATCGAAACCGGCGGCAGCATCGATAATCTGGTCGCCGGACGCGATAACTTTGCGCTTCAATATTTGCGACTCTTCGCCGGGTCGCCCCGGGTAGCGCCGGGAGCCTGGCTCGGTACCCGACTGATCCACCAACCGGAACTCGAGGGTTGCCGTCGCCGACAGGATATCCTTGATCTGGTTCGGGTCCTGCACGCCTGGCAGCTGCACGACGATTCGATCCACACCCTGTCGTTGCACGATCGGTTCGGCGACGCCGAGCTGATTGACGCGATTTCTCAGCGTCGTGATGTTTTGCTCAACGGCAAAATCCTGACGCGCCTTGATTTGTGCCTCGCTCATACGCACCAGCAAGGACTTGCCGTCGCTGCCATCGGTGACCAGCAAATCCACATCGGCCCGCTGCACCAACTCGCGCGCTTGTGCAAGGTCGCTGGCATTGCTAAGGCGCACCGTAATGATACGGTTGTCGAGGCTGACCAGGTGACGAATCCTGGCATCGCGCAGCGTGTCATCGAGCGCTTGTTCGTACAATGTCATGCGCGTATCGATGGCCGTTTCCATATCGACCTCAAGCAATACATAAACGCCACCGCGCAAGTCGAGTCCGAGGCTCATCGGACTCAGTCCGAGATCGCGAACCCAGCTCGGCACCTTCGGTGCCAGCGTTTGCGCAATACTCGCGGCCCGCCCGTAGCGTGCCTTGAATTCGTCGTTGATGGGTGCGAGTTCAGTACCCGCGTTGTAACGCAGCACCGCACGCCCGTCTTTCAGGAATGCCGCCTCCGGAACGTAGCCGGCTGCAGTCGAAAACTCGACAAATTGCTGCAGGCGCGCGTCGTCGTATTCGCTGCTATCGTTCTGCGCAATCTGGATCGCCGGCACGCTGCCGTATATATTGGGCAATGCGAGCAGACTGCCTGCCACTAAAATGGCAAGGACCAGTACATTCAGCCAGGCGGGATACTTGTTCATTATTGTGCTTGCGTCCGCTTTCTAACAGATCAGGCTTCGTCGTATGTACCCTTGGGTACAACGACGGAGACACTCGATTTTTGAATCTTGATTTCGGTCGAATCGGAAATCTGCACAACCGCATAGTGCTCGCTGACGCCGGTAATCTTGCCGAGAATGCCACCCGCCGTCAGGATTTCGTCGCCGGCCTTCAGATTCGACACCAGTGCAGCGTGTGCCTTTTGCTTCTTTTGTTGCGGCCGGATCAACAGAAAATAAAAGGCACCGAACATCAGCACCATCATGATAATAAAACTGGTGGAATCGCCCTGTGCAGATGCGCCCTGCGCGTAGGCGTTTTGAATAAAGAAATCCATGGTCGTCACTTTTTGGGTTTGGGTGGACTCGAGGCGCAGCCCCGAAAAAACAGCGCGGTATTATGGCACAAGCAGAACGTATGGGGGCGACTTGTCCTTTCGCAAGCCCCGATAAGGTCTCAGGCGTCCAGGTCGTAGGCCTGGCGCAGCGAGGCCACCATCGCCGGCAGTTGATCTGCGCGAATCGCTGCTCGAATATTCGCCATAAGCTGTTGATAATAATGTAAATTATGAATCGTCGCCAGGCGCGGTCCGAGGATCTCACCGCATTTCACAAGATGACGGAGATAGGCAAGCGAATAGTGGCTGCAGGTATAGCAACTGCAGTCCGGGTCCGGCGGTGCCGTGTCGTCACGATAGCGCGCATGCCGAAACTTCACAGTGCCACGTGATGTAAACAGCTGCCCATTGCGAGCGTGCCGCGTCGGAATGACGCAATCAAACATGTCGATGCCGCGCATAACACCTTCTGCAATATCCACGGGCGTGCCGACACCCATCAGGTATCGCGGCGCATCGACGGGCATATTCGGCATCAGCGCATCAAGTACCGCATGGCGTTCATCTTCCGGCTCACCGACCGCCAGGCCGCCGACGGCATAGCCGTCGAAACCGATGTCAACCAGCCCGGCGCGAGATTCCTCGCGCAGCTCGTCGTAGATTCCGCCCTGGACGATAGCAAACAGTGCCTCACCCCGATCCGGCTCGTCGCGTTTCAATTCATCGAAATGCTTGCGACTGCGTGCTGCCCAGCGCAACGACAACTGCATCGATTCGCGCGCTTCGGCAACTGTCGCGGGATACGGCGTGCACTCGTCAAATATCATCGTAATGTCAGCATTCAGGTCGTGCTGCACTTGCATCGACTTTTCCGGCGTTAACATGACTTCATCGCCATTGATTGGCGATTGAAATCGGACCCCCTCTTCGGACAGCTTGCGCATTGCCGCCAGCGAAAACACCTGGAAGCCACCGGAGTCGGTCAGAATCGGACGATGCCAGTTCATGAATTCGTGCAGTCCGCCATGCGCACGAATGACATCAGTCCCGGGCCGTAACATCAGGTGGAATGTGTTACCGAGTATGATCTCGGCGCCATCGGCTGCAACTTCTTCGGGCGTAACACTCTTGACCGTGCCATAGGTACCGACCGGCATGAACACCGGCGTTTGAATATCGCCGCGACGAAACTTCAGCGTGCCGCAGCGCGCCGCGCCGCATTGTGCGTGTCGTTCAAATTGCACTTTAGTGTCCGGGAGTCAGGAACATCGCGTCACCGTAACTGAAGAAGCGATACTTCTCACGTACTGCGTGACGATACGCCGCGAGGATGCGTTCCTTGCCCGCAAATGCAGCGACCAGCATCAGCAACGATGATTGCGGCAGGTGGAAATTCGTAATCATTGCGTCGACACTCCGGAATTCGTAGCCGGGCAGGATAAACATGTCCGTCTCGCCGGCAAACGGCTCAATTGCGCTGCTAGCGGATGCGCACTCGAGCGCCCGAACGCTGGTGGTACCCACGGCAATTACACGCCCTCCCGCCGCACGCGTTGCCCGCACGGCATTGCAGCAATCTTCGCTGACCACGACACGCTCGGCGTGCAGCCGATTCGACTCGATGTCTTCCTCGCGCAGCGACTGGAACGTTCCGGCACCGACGTGCAGCGTTACCCAGGCATGCCTGGTGCCCGCGGCCTGCGTTTCGGCCAGCAACGCCTCGTCAAAATGCAATCCCGCCGTCGGCGCCGCCACCGCGCCCGGATCATTGGCGTACACCGTCTGATAGCGCTCTACATCGACCGCGTCAGCATCGCGCCCCAGGTACGGCGGCAACGGAACTTCGCCATGACGTTCCAAAAACGCCAAGACGTCAACGCTAAACTCAAGTTCGAAGAATTCGCCGTCGCGTCCCAGGACTGTAGCGCTCGCCGCATCGGCCAACAGCAGCTGCGATCCCGGTTTTGGCGATTTGCTCGCGCGCACGTGCGCCAGCGCTCTGTTTTTGTCCTGCACCCGCTCCACCAGGATTTCAGCACGGCCCCCGGTATCTTTACGTGCATTGAGGCGTGCCTTGATGACGCGCGTGTCATTCATCACCAGCAAATCGTTCGGCTGCAATAAAGTCGGAAGATCAGCAAAGCGTCGATCACACAGGCTGTCACCGAGTTGCAACAGCCGACTGCCGCGACGATCCGCAGCGGGATAGCGTGCAATGAGCTCATCGGGCAACGCGTAATCGAAATCTGAAATCAACATGGGCGCGCATGGTAGCAAAGCCATGCGCGCCCTTCTTTATTAAGCGTTATCAGTCGTTGTGCCGGGTGTTTGCCTGCCGTTCAGGTCGACGCTGTCTCAGCCGGTGCCGCTGCAGGTAACGGCGCCGCCTGTGGCATCGGCGCGCTTGCCGGACTGGCCGGCAGCGGTGCGAATAACGAACCGCGATGATCCGCAGGCACCTCAATTTCGATCGTACGCTTGCGCTTATCCCGCATGATGCCAAGCTTCAACGACTCGCCACTCTGGTACGAGCCCAGGATGCGCATCGCATGCCGAACATCTTTCGGTTCGCGCCCATCGATCGACTGGATCACGTCACCGTCCTGCAGGTCGAGTCCCTCGGACTCCGGCGCCTCAACAACCAGCAGGCCCTTGTCGGTACCAAAGTACTTGCCAAGCCCTTCGTTCAACTCGACAAGCTCCATACTGCCCCACGCGGTACCGGCAAACGGGAAGCTGTATTCGAAACTGTATTGCCCGACAGATTTGGGCGGGAACGCGAGCCCGGGTGCATTGGGAATGTGCAATTTTTCGGCATCCGGAGCCCACGCCATGATGTGCATCTCGGTCACTCGCGGCGACAAATCGACAACGCCTTCATTGCCGTTTCTCAGGTATTTGACGGTCAGAATATCGCCTTCTTCCACACCGTCCATAAACTCAAGCAGGCGTTTGTTCGCCCCCATGCTGCTATCGGCTTGCAGCGGCTCGTCATTGACGCTGGTAATAATGTCGCCTGCCCGCAATCCCGCATCGTCTGCGGCACTTTCCGGTGTCACCCCGCTGATCTCGACGCCTTGCACCGCCTCCTGATTGTCATCGCCGTCAATCGTAATACCGATCCGTGGCTTCTTTGAGTACTCAAAGCGTCGCTCGATCTGCGCCATTTGCGGCAATCGTTCGCGCGTGATGTCCGCGATTTCTCGCGCCGCCCTTTCCATGCGCTCCTCTGCTTCGCGGAGTCGTGCAGCCGTCTCAGCCTCCCGGGCCTCCATCTCCCGAACGACTTCAACGCGACGTTCGGCCTCCTGCGCTGCCCGCTGCTCCGTGCTTTGCGCATGACTTTCCGCCGCAAACAGCAGTAAAGCTGCAACCGGCACATATCGTTTCCATTTGTTCATTGGGTCTTACTCCTGGTCAAAACGCTGCCCGTTGTGCCTGCGCATAGCGCAACTGCAGCAGCAAGTTCATCAGCCTGACGCGTTCGCGCCAGAAAATTTCACGTTCCCCATCGGCCCATTCGACCGTCGGGTCATTCAACTGGTAGTCTATCGCCGCGATTCGGTCTTCGATTTCCGACATGGTCGCCACGGTGCCGGCGCGCGCGACTTTTGGCTGCTCCGGCAAAGCGCGTAACTCACGTTCGATCTGTTGCGACTGTGCCTGTAACACCCTCAGGTCCGACAGGTCAGTAATGTTTGTCGGGTTGCCCTGAGGAACCACGATTCCCGGCGTCGGCCGGCCAGTCATTATCACGGCGGCCAATACTGCAGCCGCCGCGAGGCCGGCTCCCAGGTACCACCTGCCGTGGCCGCGAGGCGTTGTGCTGGAAAACAGACCTTCGGCTTCCGCCTGCTCGCGAATCTTCCGCCACACATGTCGCGGCGGCATTGTGTCGGGGAGCTCCCTGAGCCCCCGCTGCAACAGCTCGTGTTCATCCGCTGTGAGTGCACAAATCATCTCTTCGTCCTTCTTGTCACTGCTCATGGTTTCAGCAACTCCATTAATAAAGCTTGACGGCGGCACCGTCTGGTTGCGCGCCTTCATTGACGCCCAACATGGGTCGCAGTCTCTGGTATGCCCGCGACAACTGCGATTTGGAAAAGCTCTCTGTCTTGCCCATCAGTCCTGCAATTTCTTTATGCGTGAATCCTTCAACATCGTGCAGCCACACCACTGCGCGACTGACATCCGGCAGGTTCGCCAGGGCTGCATCCAGGTCCATCGCATCATCCGGATGACTGGAAATGCCGTGACTCACCGGCTCACCCGCCGTCATATCGTCCCAGTCGTCACCGAGTGACTGCCCGCGCTTGGTCCAGGCCGAACGCAGGAACATGAGCGACTTGGTCACGGCAATGCGACGTATCCAGCTGCCCAATGCCGCCTCGCCACGAAATTTTGCGATTGATCGCATAATTTCAATAAACGTCTCCTGGACCAGGTCTTCCGCATGCGCCGGCGTTTTCGTGAATCTCAGGCAAATCGAGTACACCGGCGCCGAAAACGCACGATAAATAATCTCGTGAGCACGGGCGTCTCCCGCCGCCGCTCGTTTGACTATCCCCGGATCGATCTGAATGTCCGCAAACTTGCTCATGTCTGGAATCTTAGATGCTCACAGGGCAGAAAGGGTCGCATTATTTTGCGGATCGGAGCATCCATGAATATACTGTGCGCCGTTCGAGCCACGCTCGAGCGCTCTTACGAGCCCACTACACCTTGCCGGGGTGGCGGAACTGGTAGACGCGCCGGATTCAAAATCCGGTTTCTTCGGAAGTGGGGGTTCGATTCCCCCCCTCGGCACCATTCTGGATCTGAAGCTTAAGATGAAGTTTTGCCCCAATTGCGGCGCGACCGTTAGCTACCGGATTCCCGACGGTGATAATCGCGAGCGTGCAGTGTGCGATGCGTGTAACACAGTGCACTACAAGAATCCGCTGTTGGTGGTCGGCTGTGTCGCGGAACGTGACGGCAAAGTGCTGCTGTGCAAACGCTCGATCGAGCCTCGCTACGGCTACTGGACAGTGCCCGCCGGTTTCATGGAGCTGGGTGAAACGCTCGCGGCCGGCGCAGCGCGAGAAACACTCGAAGAAGCATTGGCGCCGGTCGAAATCGGTCACCAGTTTGCCTCGGTTGACGTAGTTGACGCCGGGCAGGTGCACGTATTTTTTACCGGTAAACTGACCGGCGACTACGGTGTCGGCGAAGAAAGCCTGGACGCCGCATTATTCAGCGAGGATGAGATACCCTGGGACGAACTGGCGTTTCACAGTGGCCGCTTCGCATTGCAGAAATATTTCGAAGACCGCGGCGCGAACAACGGCGTTCATTTTCATGAGCTGCGGCGCAAAGACCTGAAGCTCTGAGTTATTTTGCTGCCGCAGCCTGCTGCAGCCTTGCGGTTAATGCATCCGGCGGCAAATAGCCGCTTATCAGGGTACCGTCGTCGAGCACAATGGCCGGCGTTCCGGTCAGGCCAACATCCTGTCCCAGCATGTAACTCTCAGTCACTTTCGACGCATCGCAGGTTTGTGACTCGAAGCTGTGGTCGAGTTTCGCCGCGGTCAGCGCGCCCTGCCGATCACGAGCACACCATACGTCTTCGGACGTACTCCAGGATGGCGATGCCGGTCCGTTGCGCGGATACAGCAGATATCGAACCTCGATTCCCTGCGCCAGGTAATCCTCGATCTGGCTGTGCAGTTTGCGGCAATAGGTGCAATCGACATCGGTGAACACGGTCACCCGGTACTTAATTTCTTGCGGTGAAAACAGTATTCCCTGGGAGTCATCTATCGAAGAAACCAATTCCCGTCGAGCATCCACGCGACTGCGCTCGGTCAGGTTGACTTGCTCGTCCAGGTCAATCAAATCGCCCTGCAGAAGATAGCGGCCATCCGCCGAGACGTAGGCGACGATCGACCCTTTCTGCACCTTGTACCAGCCATCGATCTGGCTGACGTCGACGTGTTCCGGTTTGATTTCCTGGAACATCTCATCCATTTTTGCGCGCACCGTTTCGAGCGTCGCGTCTTCCTGTGCGAACGTGCTGCCGCCTGTCGCCAGACAGACTAAGAATGAGAAGAGTACTGTGGTGAGCTTGCGATTCATGGTGGTTTCCTGGAGAGGTGTCCCTGCTTATTGGGACCGGTTCAATTGGCGCTGGTTCCGTGGCACAGCACGGAGTCTAGCAGAGCTTCAAACCAGATCGAACTGCAATTCGACGCCCCGGCAGCGACAATCTCTAGCCGCGAGGATGATGTTCGCCGTGCAGTTCCTTGAGCCGCTCTCGCGCCACGTGCGTGTATATCTGCGTGGTTGACAGGTCGCTATGTCCCAGCAGCATCTGCACCACGCGCAGATCAGCACCTCGATTTAACAAGTGGGTCGCAAATGCGTGCCGCAGGCTGTGTGGTGACATCTTCTGGCGGACGCCGGCTTTTTCGGCGTAGCGCTTGATGATGTGCCAGAACGCCTGGCGCGTCATGCGATCGCCGCGGCGCGTCGGGAACAGGTAGTCTGTCTGCCGTTCCAGCAGGATTTCCATGCGCGGACCGTTAATGAATTCCTTCAGCCAGCGTTGCGATTCTTCACCGAGCGGAATAAGTCGTTCCCGATCGCCCTTGCCGACGATGCGCAACACGCCCTGGTTGAAGTTGACCTGCAGCTGTTTGAGATTGATCAATTCCGATACGCGCAGGCCGGTCGCGTACAGCAATTCAAGCATGGCGCGATCACGGTGACCCAGCGGTTCGTCCGTGTTCGGTGCATTTAACAGTGCATCGACTTCGTCCTCGGAAAGCGTCTTCGGCAGTGAACGACCGATACGCGGCATTTCGATGTCCGCCGTCGGGTCGGTTGCGCGCATGCCTTCGCGCATGATGTAGCGGAAGAAGCGACGAAAACTCGACAGCTGACGCGCGGTCGAGCGTGGTTTGGCACCGCTTTCGACGCGGCCGGCAATGAATTCAAGCAAGTCCGATTTATCGGCCTTGTCAATGGGCTTGTCCGCCTCAGCCAGACTGCGGGCAAGTGTCATCAAATCGGCGCGATAGGCACCCAAGGTGTTTTTGGACAACCCACGTTCCATCCAGATGGCGTCAAGAAACTTGTCCACCAGTTCCGCAGAACGGGTGACAACCACTGATTCGGATGTGCTTTGTTTGTTGCTACTACCCATAATGTCCAACTTTTAGTCGCGCAATCCTTTGCCGCGATACATCTGCAATCCGGGCGTTCAGGCTGGTAGCATACGCCGTTCCGCGACCGGAACAGCCTATCAGCGCACCCAAGCGATCAGCCAATGCAACGCCAAACGACGGATTTATCAAGGTTTATGAGTATGAGCACCGCACACGCTATGAGGCGTGACCGCTGTCACAGAAAACACAAGGCGTTAACATAAAGTGAACTGGTTCACACGCGTTAAAGACGCTGCCTGGGGTCTTTACGGCCTGTCCTGTTTCGGCCTGGCGTGCATTTTCTCCCTGCTGGTCACGATCCTGGTACCGGGCTTGTACCGGCGTCAGAAGCTGGTGACGTGGGCCGCGCGCATGGTCTTCGTGCTGTCTGCCGTGCGAGTCACCGTGCTCGGCCGAGAAAACCTGCCACAGGACAGCTGTGTTGTCGTTGCCAACCACGCCAGTTTTATCGATGGGATCCTGCTAAACGGTTATTTGCCTGCGCGCTTTGGTTTCGTCATCAAGGGTGAATTGCGCGATATTCCCGTGGTGCATTTCCTGCTGCGACGCTCGGGCTCTAAATTTGTCGAGCGCAAACTGGCGTCCGGTAGCGCGCGCGATGCGCGCTCGCTGGTCAAGGCGGCCAGAGGCGGTGAATCACTCGGTTTTTTCCCGGAAGGCACCTTTCGCCTTGAGCCCGGCGTTGCGCGTTTCCGGCCCGGCGCATTCGTTGCCGCGATCAAGGGCGACATGCCGGTTGTGCCGATCGCCATCAAGGGCACACGCCGAATGTTGCCGTCCGGGCAGTGGTTACCGCGGCCGAACGAGCTCATTATCGAGATATTGACTCCGATTGGTCCGCAGGACGAGGCATTCCACGGGCACCGGGAGTTGGCAGAAGCCGCGCGGCAAGAAATTCTTGCTGCACTGGGGGAACCGGATCTTGCCTGACGCCGGTTCGGGTCAATTACCTGATTCGTTGTATTGCACCGCGCCGCAATTTCCCCGAAAGTAGCGCCCCTGATCGGGAATACACCTGCTGGAGTACACCTAGAATGAGTTCCGACCCTGTCGTTATTGTTGCCGCCAAACGTTCGCCGCTGGGCGCTTTCCAGGGCTCGTTGTCCGGCGCCCAGAGCCCGGACCTCGCCGCCACTGCGATTCGTGCTTGCCTCGAGACGAGCGGCGTCGACGCTGCCGAAATCAATGAAGTCCTGATGGGCTGCGTGCTCCCGGCAGGCGTCGGCCAGGCGCCGGCCCGACAAGCTGCGCTCAAGGCGGGTATTCCGCTCAGCGCCGGCTGCACGACTCTTAATAAAGTATGCGGTTCCGGTATGAAGGCAACCATGCTGGGCAACGACCTGATTCGCGTGGGCAGCGCGAACCTGGTTGTTACTGGCGGCATGGAATCGATGTCCAACGCACCCTATCTGATGCCCAAGGCGCGTAGCGGGTATCGAATGGGCCATCAGGAAGTGCTGGACCACATGTTTTTCGATGGCCTGCAAAATCCTTACGACGGCAACATGATGGGGCATTTCGCGGAAGTGACCGCGCAGAAATACGGCTTCAGTCGAGAGGACATGGATAACTTTGCCATCGAATCGGTGACGCGAGCCCGTGCCGCAATGGCGGATGGCGCTTTTGACGACGAGATCGCGTCGGTCACGATAAGCGGCCGCAAGGGCGACACGCTGGTCAGCGAAGACGAAGGGCCCGGCAATGCACAAATCGAGAAAATACCGACGCTACGGCCGGCGTTTGCGAAAGACGGCACTGTCACGGCCGCGAGCTCTTCGTCGATTTCAGATGGTGCCGCCGCGCTGATCCTGATGAGTGCCAGCGACGCATCCAGCCGCGGGCTGGAACCACTGGCCACGATTGTCGGTCACTCGGGGTTTGCTCACGAACCCGAATGGTTCACCACGGCACCGGTTTTCGCCGTCCAGGCGCTGCACAAGAAACTCGGCTGGGGACCGGACAATGTCGATTTGTATGAAATCAACGAGGCTTTTGCCTGCGTCACCATGGCGGCGATGGTCGATGTCGGGCTTGATCACGCCAAGGTAAACGTTAATGGCGGAGCCTGCGCGCTGGGCCACCCGATCGGCGCAAGCGGCGCAAGAATTATCGTAACCCTCGTGCACGCACTGCGAAATCGCGGTCTGCAACGCGGCGTAGCGTCGCTGTGCATTGGCGGCGGTGAAGCGGTCGCGATCGGGATCGAAGTCAATCAGGCATAAGGACAAACAATGGATCTTACGAGTGCAAAAGCAGTCATCACCGGTGGTGCATCAGGACTTGGCTATGCGACAGCGGAACGCGTCATCGCTGCAGGTGGCCACGTTGTGTTGCTCGATATCAATGAAGAGCAAGGCGCGGCCAGTGTTGGGCAACTGGGCGAGCGCGCGCTGTTTGTTCGCACCGATGTCGCAGACGAAGACGCTGTTAAAGCGGCGGTACAGTCGGCCAGCGAATTCATGGGCGGCATTACACTGGCAGTAAACTGCGCCGGCATCGCGACGGCGGGCCGAACGCTCGGCCGCGAGGGCCCATGGCCCGCGGAAAACTTCAATCGCGTTATCCAGATCAACCTGGTCGGCACCTACAACGTTACGAAGGAAGCGGCTGCCATCATGCAATTGAATGAGCCAAACGCAGAGGGCGAGCGCGGCGTCGTTATCAGCACCGCGTCGGTTGCCGCCTTCGAAGGCCAGATCGGCCAGGCCGCGTATTCCGCATCGAAGGGCGGGGTTGTCGGCATGATGCTGCCACTGGCACGCGAATTCGCGCAGTTCGGCATACGCGTCAATACCATTGCACCGGGCATTTTTATGACACCGATGATGGCAGGCATGCCGGAAGACGTGCAGGATTCGCTCGGCAAGCAGATTCCGTTTCCGCCACGCCTGGGGCGGCCCGAAGAATACGCCGACACAGCCGCGTTTATTTACGGCAACCCGGTCGTCAACGGCGAAACCATACGCATTGACGGCGCGATTCGGATGCAGCCCAAGTAAAGACTGCGGGCGCCAGGCCTACATGCCGGTGTAATTCGGCCCGCCGCCGCCCTCCGGTACCGTCCAGACAATGTTCTGCCGCGGATCCTTGATGTCGCAGGTCTTGCAGTGCACGCAATTCTGCGCATTGATCTGGAATCGCGGTGATCCGCCCTCGTCGACGATTTCGTAGACGCCGGCAGGACAATAGCGCTGCGCCGGCTCGTCAAACTCCGGCAGGTTGTACGCGACAGGTATTGATTCGTCTTTAAGTTTCAGGTGTGACGGCTGGTCTTCTTCGTGATTGGTGCTCGACAGGTATACCGATGACAGCCGGTCGAAGGTGATCACACCGTCGGGTTTCGGATAGTCAATTACTTTCGCATCGGCCGCACGTTGCAGCGACTGATGATCAGCTTGCTTGTTGTGCCAGGTAAAAGGCAGCTTGCCAAAGAAAATATTCTGGTCGATGAATGCAAACGCCGCGCCCCAGAAATTGCCGAACTTGTGCAGTCCCGGGCCGAAATTTCGGCCGCGATACAATTCCTTGTGCACCCAGGATGACTTTACACGCTCCGCAAAGTCATTTAATTCCGCACCGCCCTCGTCGCCCGTCGACAGCGCTGCATGCACGCTTTCCGCCGCCAGCATGCCTGTTTTCATCGCCGTATGCGTACCCTTGATCTTCGCGCCATTCAGAAAGCCCGCCGTGCATCCCACCAGCATGCCGCCCGGAAACGTCAGCTTCGGCAGCGACTGCAAACCGCCTTTGTTAACGGCGCGTGCGCCATAACCGATACGCTTGCCGCTCTCAAGGTAGCGGCGAATCTTCGGATGCAATTTCCAGCGCTGAAATTCATTAAACGGTGACAGGTGCGGATTCGTGTAGTTAAGCGCAACGATATATCCGGCATACACCAGGTTATTTTCGGCGTGATACAGGAATCCGCCGCCTTCGGTATGCGAGTCCATCGGCCATCCCGCGGTATGCACGACAAGGCCCGGTTCGTGCAGTGACGGATCGATTTCCCAGATTTCCTTGATACCCAGCCCATAGTGCTGAGGATCGGCATCCTTGCGCAGATCATACCGGGCGATCAGCTGTTCACCCAGGTTGCCACGCACGCCTTCTGCGAAGATTGTGTACTTGCCGAGCAACTCATATCCGGGGACAAAGCCTGATTTTTTTTCGCCGTCCTTGCCAATGCCCATGTCGCTGGTGGCAACGCCGGCAACGGCACCGTCTTCGGTATACAGAACTTCGGCAGCCGCAAAACCGGGGAACACGTTGACCCCCAGCGCTTCCGCTTGCTCACCAAGCCACCGGCACAATTTTCCGAGGCTAATGATGTAATTGCCCTTGTTGTGCATCGGCCGCGGCAAAAACAGCCCTGGTACCGGCACGGCGCCGGTCGCACTTGTCAGGTAGTGCACCCGGTCTGTGGTGACACTGGTATTGACCGGTGCGCCCTTGTCGCGCCAGTCCGGGAACAGTTCATCCAGTCCGCGTGGCTCGAATACATTGCCGGATAAAATATGTGCACCGACTTCCGAGCCTTTTTCGACAACGACTACCGACAGGCTGTCGTCCAGTTGCATCAAACGACAGGCGGCCGCCAGTCCCGCCGGGCCGGCACCAATGATTACGACGTCAAATTCCATCGACTCGCGTTCCGTTTCGTCTGACATGTGGATCTTTCCCTTGTGAAATTTTGCGCAACATTCTAGCAGCGACTGTGGCGGCAATGTCTGGCGCACGGTAATCTTGCCGTGCCGCAGTTCGATGCAACATACAGGTTAAACGGTAGTTTGAAAATTCGCGATGCTTACGAAGACAGCCTCGCCCGGGAGGGGCATGTCCGCGATCCGGTACAGGTTGCAGCCATCGAGCGACTGGCCGATCTGCAGCGGCGTATCGTCACAAACCAGACTCGCCAAGCGGAATGGTGGCGTTTTTGGTCGCGCGGCTCGAAATCAGCCACAAACGTCAAGGGCCTGTACCTTTGGGGTGGTGTGGGACGAGGCAAGACGTTCCTGATGGACCTTTTCTTTGAAAGCCTCAATACCCCCCTTAAAAAGCGCATTCACTTCCATCGCATGATGCATGACGTACATGCGCGCCTGCGGCACCTCGGTGATATCGAAGACCCGCTGGATGCCGTTGCCGGGCAAATAGCGCAAGAAACGCGCGTTTTGTGTTTCGACGAGTTTTTTGTCAGCGATATTGGCGACGCGATGATTCTTGGAAGACTGTTGTCGGGTCTGTTCGAGCGCGGCGTAACGCTCGTCGCAACGTCGAATGTACAGCCGCGCGATTTGTACCGCGACGGACTGCAGCGACAGCAATTTCTACCCGCCATTGCATTGCTCGAACAACACACTGACGTATTCCACATGGATGGCGAAACGGACTACCGTCTCCGGCTACTGCAGAAGGCCGGGACCTACCTCACACCGGATGACGCAGATGCGCAGCAGCGCCTTGATTACTTCTTCGACGAATCGGCAACCAGCGATGTCCGCGAAAATGTGGCCATCGATATCAATGGGCGCCCGATTCAAACCCGCAAGTGCGGCAAGGGAATCGCGTGGTTCGAATTCTCAGCGCTTTGCGATGGCCCGCGCAGCCAGGCCGACTATATTGAAATCGCGCGCTGGTACCCGAGCGTTATCGTGTCGGGCGTGCCGGAACTTAGTGCCCGGCAGGAAGATCAGGCGCGGCGCTTTATTGCACTAGTGGACGAATTTTACGACCGCCGGGTCAAGTTGATTCTGTCCGCACGTCACGATGTCGATTCATTGTATTCAGGCAGCCGCCTGCAATTTGAATTTGAACGCACCCAGAGTCGACTTATCGAGATGCAATCGACTGAGTATCTCGCCCTGCCGCATCTGGCATGATAAATTGAAGCTATGAGTGACGAACTAATCCTGGAAGACTTCCTGCCCTACCAGCTGGCCGTGCTGTCCAACACCCTCAGCACCACTGTTGCGCGTGCCTACGACAAGCGTTTCAAGGTATCGATACCGGAGTGGCGAGTCATTGCAGTGCTGGGCCGCTTTCCAGGCTTGTCGGCCGTTGAGGTGGCGGAGCGCACACTGATGGACAAAGTTGCTGTCAGCCGCGCGGTGACCAAACTCATCAAGAACGGCCGTATCGACAGGCAATTCGCCGACGCAGACCGGCGTCGTTCGATCCTCAACCTGTCCGAGGAAGGCAGGCAGTTGCATGACGAGATCGCACAGCTTGCGTTGCAGTTCGAACGCGACCTCGTGGAGGGCTTCAGCGAAGAAGAAATGCAAAGCCTCAATAGCATCATGGAGCGCCTGATGGCGCGCGCCACGCTGATCGGACCACCGTAACCGCAACCACCCTGGCGGCAATGAGATCGTAATGCGCTAGTCGCCGATTTCGGTGCGCACCGTTAATAGCTCGGGAAAAAATTCGATTTCCAGTGCCTTTTTCAGGAATGGCACACCGGACGAGCCACCGGAGCCGCGCTTGTGGCCAATAATACGTTGCACCGTCTTCATATGGTGGAAGCGCCAAAACTGAAAATTGTTGCCAATGTCTACCAGGGTCTCGCACATTTCATAGTGCGCCCAGTACTGGGCCCTATTCTCGTAAATGATGCGAAGTACGCCGATAATTTTTTCATCCTCGTCGCGCATCTTGCTGAAGTCGCGCTGCTTGAAGTCCGCCGGCACAGGCATACCATCACGCTCGAGGTACAGCAGGAATTCCTCGTACAAGCTCGGCTTTTCCAGCGCTTCTTGCAGGCGCGCGTACCAAACCGGCTGCTGTTTGTAGACCGCCATTGTCTGCCGGCTCTTGTTGCCTAATACGAATTCGAGAATTCGGTACTGTGCCGACTGCAGGCCCGATGCCTTGCCGAATACATGCCGGAATTCTGCATATTCCGACGGCGTCAATGTATCCAGAACCTTCCATTGATTATAGAGCTGGTTTTGTACATGGCGTACCCGCGCCAGATTCTTGACTGCGGGTTGCAACTGATTTTCGTTCAGGTGCCGTATTGCGCCGCCGATTTCGTGAATGACCAGCTTGATCCACAATTCCGCTACCTGGTGCTGAATGATGAACAGCATTTCGTCGTGGTGTGCAGGATCACTCAGCGGAATCTGGGCGTCCAGCAACTTGTCCAGCTGCAAATAGCCGGTGTAATCATCGTCGCGCGACAAATTTGTGTGGATCGACTTTTCGAGATTTCTCTTTTTCATTTTGATAGCGGTACGGGGATAGTTTCCATTGCAATTACGGTATAATGCCACGCGCCTTTTCGGGTCCCTAATTATTTAGTCGGTTCGTCCGGCTGGAGCAACAACGTGGCAACAAAAGAACGCCGTCGTATCGGCGATATGAAACAAGCCATCACAGCTGGCATCCTCAATTCAGGCGTCCGCTCGAAGTCAATCAGAAGTCAGGCTCAAGTCAAGCAATTCCTCAGGCAGTACGTTGAAAACGTGCCTGTCGAGGACCTGCAGGGTCGCGACGAAACATTAATGGCGCGTGCAGCCGTCGATCACCTGGATTTTGGTGTTAAACGGCGCAGAGGCAATCCGCTCCTCCGAATTTTCAATCCGACCAGGAAAGAAAACGGATATACATCTATATACACCTTCGTTGAGATGATCAACGATGACATGCCATTCCTTGTAGATTCAGTATCCGCCGCGATCAATCGCCACAACCTTGCCGTACACATCACGGTGCACCCGATCGTTGCGGTAAAACGTGACAGCAAGGGCAAAATTACGGCAATTGCGAAGCCCGGGAGCAAGGGCTCAATCACCGAATCTTATGTTCGCTTTGCGATTGACCGCGAGACGGATGCCGGAGAGCTCAAGGTGCTGCGCCAGGAGATCCTGCGCGTCTTGTCCGATGTGCGCAGCGCTGTCCGCGACTGGCAGCCGATGCGCGAGCGGATGTTCGAGACTCGCGACTTGCTCGACAATGGTCCGAGGAATGTCGATGAGGAATTACGCTCAGAAAGCAAATCATTGCTGGACTGGCTTGCGGACGATCACTTCACATTCCTGGGCTATCGCGAGTACAAACTCAGGAAGCGTGGCAAACGCGTCTTTTTGCATTCTGTGGATGGCAGCGGACTCGGGTTGCTGAGTCGTGACGACCGCAGTTCGAAAGCGGTCGAGTTGACGACCGAGATGAAGCGCCTGACGCGCTCACGAGACTGGCTCATCCTGACCAAGGCGAACTCGCGTTCGACGGTACACAGGCCGGCATTTCTCGATTACATCGGCGTGAAGGTCTACAACAACAAGGGCGAAGCGGTTGGCGAGCGTCGCTTTATCGGTTTGCTGACATCCGTTGCCTACAGCGAAAGCCCGAAAAACATTCCGCTTATTCGGCACAAGATTAACAAGGTGTTTGCTCGCGCCAAGGTTGATGAGCTCGGCCATCGAGGCAAGGCGCTGTCGCATATTATTGAAACCTTCCCACGCGAAGAGTTGATACAGAGCAGCGTTCAGGACCTGGCCCGAACGACCTTCGGAATTCTGAATCTGCAAGACCGTCAACGCGTCAAATTCTTTTTGCGGCGCGACGCATTTCGGCGTTTTTTCTCCTGCCTGGTGTTTATTCCGCGCGAAAAATACACGACGGCAATCCGGCGACGCGTTGAGCAGCTGCTAAAGGAAGCGTTTAACGGCAAAACAGTTGACTCGGCCGTTCAAATTTCGGACTCAGCGCTCGCGCGCTTGCATACGATCGTGCGTACACCGGAAGGCGTGCGTCCGCGTATCAGCATTCAGGATATCGAGAAACGCATTGCCGAACTGGTCGTAACCTGGGCCGACCGGCTCCACTTGCAACTGCTGGAAAGCTTCGGTCAGGACGAAGGCCACCGCCTGTTCAAGGCCTATGGTCAGATATTCCCGGCCGGCTATCAGGAAGACACGCTACCGGCAGAGGCCTGCTCGGATCTTCGCGTCATTGATAACATGCTCACGAACGGCATTGATCGAACGGTCGACCTGTACGTGCCCGACGATTCCAAGGCCGGTCACCTGAATTTCATGATTTACAGCCGTGTAGAACCGATCGCACTTTCGGATGCGCTGCCGATCATCGAAAACATGGGCGTTTCGGTGTATTCCGAGCGACCCTACGAGGCAACACTCCCGTCGGGCGACAAATTCTGGATGCAGGACTTTCACCTGGTTCACAACGGCGATAGCAGTATTGACTTTGTTGCCGCTGACGCACGCTTCGAAGCCTGCTTCATGGCGGTACTGAACGGCGACGCTGAAAACGACGGATTGAATCGCCTGATTCTGAGCGGCGGCCTCGACTGGCGCCAGACATCGTTGCTGCGTTGTTACACGAAGCACATTTTGCAACTCGGGCTGCCTTTCAGTCAGGCCTACATGGAAGATGTACTGGTGGCCAACGCGGGTCTGGTGCCGTTACTGGTCCAACAGTTCGAATTGCAGTTTGACCCGCAGGTTTCGAAATCAAAACGTAGCCGCGATCTCAAGAAAATAACGGCCTCGGTGTCGCGAGGCGTCGCTCGCGCCAGGAACGTGGACGAGGACCGCATCCTGACAGCCTTCTCGGGCGGTATTTCCGCGACCCTGCGCACCAACTACTTCCTGAAAACGGACGGCAAGCCCAAACCGTATATTTCGATCAAACTGGACCCCGAGAAACTTCCGGAAATTCCGCTCCCACGGCCGAAATACGAAGTCTTCGTTTACTCGCCGGATGTTGAGGGCGTGCACCTGCGCGGTGGCGCAGTGGCCCGTGGCGGACTGCGCTGGTCGGATCGTCGTGAAGATTTTCGTACTGAAGTACTCGGTCTGATGAAGGCCCAGGTCGTCAAGAATACCGTTATCGTCCCAACTGGCGCGAAAGGCGGCTTCTACCCGAAGCGTGCACCACACGGCGATCGCGCGGCGATCATGGAAAACGGCATCAAGTGCTACAAGACATTCATTAGCGCGTTACTCGATGTGACGGACAATGTGATCGACGGCGAAGTCGTTACACCGCAAGGTATCGTTCGCCGCGACCGCGACGACCCCTACCTGGTCGTTGCGGCAGACAAAGGCACTGCAACGTTCTCGGATATCGCCAACGGAATCTCTGCCGACTACAACTTCTGGCTTGACGATGCGTTTGCGTCCGGTGGCTCCGCCGGTTATGACCACAAGAAAATGGGCATCACGGCGCGTGGTGCCTGGGAAGCGGTCAAACGGCATTTCCGGGAGCTGGGACTCAACACACAAAAGGACCCGTTTACCGTTGCCGGTATCGGCGATATGGCTGGCGACGTGTTCGGCAATGGCATGCTGCTGTCGCGCAAAATAAAACTGGTAGCCGCATTTAATCACCGCAATATTTTTCTCGATCCGGACCCGGACCTGCCCTCCAGCTACAAGGAGCGACAACGGCTTTTCAAAACGCCAGGCACTGGCTGGGAAGACTACGATTCGACTCTGATCTCGAAAGGCGGCGGCGTGTTTTCCCGCGAGGCCAAAACCATTCGCATCAGCAATGAAGTTCGCAAACTGCTCGACATTCAGGCGGCCACTCTGAAGCCTGACCAGTTGATCAGTGCCATTCTGCGAATGCCGGTCGATCTGCTGTGGAACGGCGGCATCGGAACGTATGCCAAGGCGAGTTACGAAGGCAATTCCGACGTCGGAGATCGCAGCAACGATGCGGTTCGCGTCGACGCAAATGAACTGCGCTGCAAAGTGATCGGTGAAGGCGGCAACTTGGGTCTTACGCAACTCGCCCGCGTCGAATACAGCATGCGCGGTGGGCGCATTAATACGGACTTTATCGACAACTCTGCCGGTGTCGACAGTTCCGACCGCGAAGTGAATATCAAGATCCTGCTGTCCGATGTCGCAAAACAAAAAGGCATGACGCGCAGCAAACGCAACAAGCTACTCGAATCGATGACGGACGATGTCGCAAAACTGGTGCTGCGCAACAACTATTTGCAGACCCAGTCGATCAGCATGAGCGAAACCATATCGGCCGCACGTATCGATGAAACGGCGCGCCTGATTACCGATCTTGAGAAGACCGGCCTGCTCAACCGCGAGATCGAATTCCTGCCTGACCCGGCGCAAATTGAAGAACGCCGCCAGCGCAAGCTCGGATTTACGCGTCCGGAACTCGCCGTTGTCCTGAGTTACGCCAAAATCGATCTATACAACGGTCTGATCAGCTCGAAAGAGACGCTCGAAGATTTTCTCAAGATCGATCCGCAACGCTATTTCCCGGCCGTATTGCGCCGTCGCTATGCCGACCTGCTGCCTGGCCACCGCCTGAGTCGGCAAATCCTGGCCACGCTGGTCGCAAACGACCTCGTCAATCGAATGGGCCCGTCGTTCGTCAAGCGTGTGCAGGTGGATACCGGTGCGCAAATCATCACGGTCGCGCGCGCCTATGAGGTGGCGAGAATAGTGTGTCGCGCGGCGCCGCTATTACACACCATCGAATCGCTCGACTATGAAATTCCGGCCAGCGCACAGGTAGAAATGATGTTCGAAGTCAGCCGCACATTGCGCCATGTTTGTTACTGGCTGATCGAACAATACGGTGACAGTCTCGATATCGTGGACGCCGTCGAACGATTCAAAGACAACATGGCGCGCATCTATTCGCGCTCCGCGACATACCTGTCCCGTGCCAGTCGCACCCGCAACGAGAACGCCGAGAACCACTACCTGTCGCTCGGCGTGCCCGCGAAACTGGCAAAACGCATGTCCGACCTGCTGCTCACGAGGCCCGCGCTGGACATGGCGGATCTCGCGGCAGAACGCAAACGCGATGTCCTCGACGCAGCAAAGCTGTATTCGACCTTCAACGATGAACTGGAATTGCACTGGCTGCACAATCGCGCCGAAGACCTGACTGTCGACGGACGCTGGCAGGCGATGGCGCGCAGTAACCTGCGTGACGAGTTTTATCGACTGCGTCGCGAACTCGCGTTCAACCTGCTGTCCGCACGCACCACCAAGGACCCGGGCGACGTCGCCGCTGCCTGGCTGAAGAAGCATGCGACAGCCGTGGACCAGTTCAAACGCATGATCAACGAGATGAAACTCCGCGACGAGATCGATTTTGCTACTCTTACTGTGGCTGCACAGCAGCTGCGAAATTTGATCGCGAACTAGCAAGGTTCGCACCACCCTCGAACATATAGGTGCTTAATGGCAGGCAAACTTGTGTTGTGTCGTCACGGACAAAGTGACTGGAATCTGAAAAACCTGTTTACCGGATGGACGGATGTCGACCTTACCGAGAAAGGTAACAAGGAAGCGATTGCGGCCGGCCAGTTACTGCGGGATCAGGGCTTTCATTTCGACGTGGCGTATACGTCGGTGCTCAAGCGCGCAATTCGCACACTCTGGCATATCCAGGACCAGATGGACCTGATGTGGATACCGGTAATACGAGACTGGCGCCTGAACGAACGTCATTACGGTGCATTGCAGGGGCTCAACAAGGCCGAGACCGCCGCCAAATACGGCGATGAGCAAGTGCATATCTGGCGTCGCAGTTACGATATTCCGCCGCCTGACCTGGAACAGACTGACGAACGCCATCCGAGTCACGATCGGCGTTACGCCGGAATACCCGGCTTGCCCTCCACCGAATCGCTGGCGACAACCTTAGAGCGCGTCATGCCTTGCTGGAACGATGTCATCGCGCCCGAACTCACGGCCGGCCGCAACGTTTTGATTGCTGCGCACGGCAACAGCCTGCGCGCGCTTGTAAAAATGCTGGATAAGGTATCAGACGACGAAATTACAGGATTCAATATTCCTACTGGTGTGCCGCTGTCGTACGAACTTGATGACGACCTGAATGCGATTTCACGAGAATTTCTCGGCGACGCCGATGCCATTGCAGAAGCGGCGGCAGCCGTCGCTGCGCAGGGTAAATCGCAGTAGCCCTTATTTCTGTTGGCCGGGTTTTGAACGCGGCTTCCACTGATCCGGCTCAACGATCCGCATTAATCCTTCCTGCGCGGTCGATGCGAGCAATCTGCCGTCGCGGGAAAAAAACTGGCCGCGCGCCAGGCCGCGCGCACCCATCGCTGCCGGACTGTCGGTTGCATACAGCAACCAGTCGTCCATCTTCACTTCATGATGGAACCACAGTGCATGGTCGAGACTTGCCATGATGATGTTGCCACGCGTGAACAACAAGCCATGCGGCAGAGTTGCGGCACCGAGCAGCTCGTAATCGGACACGTACGTCAGCAGGTTTTGATGCAACACGGGGTCATCCGGTAGCTTGTCGACCGCGCGAATCCAGACATGCCGGTATGGCTCGCGTTTTTCCGCGCGTGCGAAGTGCACCGGTTCCACGTGGCGAAATTCGAACGGGCGTTTCTTGGTCAGGAAGCGGCGCATCTTGAGTGGAATGTGTTCCAGCATGTCGCGGGCAACATCCCGCGCATCCTTGAGGCCGTCGGGGCCCGGTACGTCAGGCATCGCCGCCTGGTGCTCGAGGCCCGTCTCCGGCACCTGGAACGAGGCGGCGAGATTTAATATTGGCCTGCCGTGCTGAATGGCAACCACACGGCGGTTTGAAAAACTGCCGCCATCGCGCGAGCGGTCGACCTCGTAAATAATCGGTGCATTCACATCGCCGCGACGCAGGAAATAGGCGTGCAGGGAATGCGCCACACGCGACTCGACCGTGCGTTGCGCGGCCGACAGCGCCTGGCCTATCACCTGACCACCGAAAACCTGCGGACTGCCGATGTCACGGCTATCGCCGCGAAATATGTTCTCTTCAATGCGCTCGAGGCCAAGCAGCCCGATAAGGTCTTTCAGTACCGGGTGCATTGTCAGGCGCCGTTGCGGCCACCGTCAACGGCGACTCCGGTGCCACTGACAAAGGTTGCATCGTCGCTTGCCAGGAACAGCACAACTTTGGCGATATCGACCGGTTCGCCGATCCGGCGCGACGCGGACATTTTAAGACAATGGTCGCGCAGGGCCTTGTCTTTGCGGAAAACGTCGCGGCTGTCGGGCGTCATGACGCCGCCGGGCTGCACATAATTTGCGGTAATGCCGAATTCGCCGGTCTCAACCGCGAGCGCGCGAGTCAGGTTGGCGAGGTCCTGTTCCGCGCGATGACAAGCATCGCTGGCAGCGACGGAAAATACACTCCGCAAGAAGCCCATATTAATGATTCGGCCGGCGGGGCTGCGTTTCAAGTGCGGCAGCGCGGCCCTGCAAATCGACAATGTCAGTGCGGCCCGGGACTGCAACAGCCTGTCCAGCTTGGCCTGGTCAGACCCCAGCGGTTCGCCAAATGTGATCGGAAATTCATTTACCAGAATATCGATACCGCCAAGCTGATCGGCTGCCGCGTCGATCAGCGCCGGCATCTCGTCGGCATCGGTCAAATTTGCCGACAGGCCGGTAATCCCTTTTACCGCAGCAAAGTGCCGCTCAACCCCGCTGTTGCGCGTGTCGGCGGCGATCACTGTGGCGCCGTGTTTTATCAGCGTCCTGGCAGTTGCTTCGCCGATACCGCCGGCGGCACCGAGCACCACCGCATTCAATCCATAAAGTCGCAGGGGATCGCCCATTAAAATTCCTTTGTCTTACTGTCCAATCAAGATTCGGCAGTGATCGCCAAAACATCAGCTTTTCATAAGTTTGCAGTGCGATTCTAACGCGGAAATTCATGTTATGCTCACTCAATAGTTGACCAGTGTGATCCTTAATTTTGGGGGAAATTATGAAACGGACTAACGCAGCCATGATGGGCTACGGCTCACTCACTGCTTTTTCACTCGGCCTTCTGCTGACCGCGTCACCCGCATTCGCTCAGGACGATCCGGTCTATATCGAAGAGATTGTCGTACAGGCTCAACGACGTGACCAGAATCTCTCCGATGTACCGGTTTCGGTCAGCGTCATTAGCGGCGCGGAGATCGATGCCGCGGGCATCAAGGACATGTTCGATATGCAACAGAACGTGCCCGGGCTGATTGTCGGCCAGAGCCAGACAACGACGTCATCCAATTTCGCGATCCGCGGCATCGGCAGTACCGCCAACAACTTCGGCGTCGAATCCTCGGTGGGTCTGTACGTCGATGGTGTGTATCGTTCCCGACAGAGTTCGATGGTCAATGAATTGATCGACGTTCAGGCCGCCGAAGTGCTGCGTGGCCCGCAGGGCACGCTGTTTGGCAAGAATACAGCGGCAGGTGCAATCCTGATTCGTACCGTAGCACCCGACCCCGATTCGGCCAATGCCTTCATCGACGTGACCGCTGGTGACTACGGACTCGCCCGCGTTTCCGCAGCGACCAATATCGGCCTGACCGACAATCTCGCAATGCGTGCGACCGTGTATTCGTCACGGCGTGACGGCTACGTCAGCGACCTTTATCGCGGCGACGATATTTACAATGACCGTGATCGTTTCGGTCTGCGTATGCAGCTCGGTTTGAACGATGCGAGCGACGATTTCAATATGCGAGTCATTGTCGACTACTCGGAAATTGACGAAGCATGCTGTGTCGCAATATCCCGTGTCGATGGATTGTTTTCGCAGGCGAGCGTCCCGGCCTTCCCGGCGCTTGTGCCCGGTTCGGATTCCGCCATCGTGTCACTTGGCGGTACGGTGTTTACCTCGTTTCCGTACCCGGACAATCTGATCAACGCCGTATTCGGCCCGGCGGCCGTGAATGTTCGGTCGGCATCCTATGAAGACTATGTGGTCGCACAAAATTACTCGCCCGTGTCGCAGAATGAAGATCGCGGTATTTCGCTGGAGATGAACAAGGCCGTTGGCGATCTGACATTCTCGTCGGTTACCGCATACCGCGCTTTTGATACATTCGATCGCATTGACGGCGACTTTACCAATGTCGACGTTTTCGAGCGAACAAATGACGCTGTCCAGACATCAATTTCGCAGGAATTCCGACTGTCAGGTGACATCGGCGACAAAGGCAGCTTCTTCCAGGTCGGCGTGTATTACTTCGGCCAGGAAATCAAAAGCATCACCGATACCAATGGCGGCACCATGATGAATGCCTACGTACTGGCTGTGCAGCCGGACCTCGTGTCCATCATTAACGGTGTCAACGCAATCTCCGCAGGATCCGGCGGCACACTACCGCCGGCAGCCACGCCCTTTCCGGCCAGTACCTTTGCCCACGATGAGATCGACCAGGATCACGATGCCTGGGCCGTGTTCGGACAAACCGATATCGTTTTTTCGGAGAAGCTGACACTGACGCTCGGGGCACGCTACACGGATGAGAAAAAGGACATCACGGGCATCTACACGCAGACATCCGCCGGCCCGGCACCGGATCTCGACGCCATCGGCCTGAACCTGTTCCTGGCATCTCAGGGCATGGCTTTCGACTTCATGCCGCTGCTCGCTGTAATGCAGCCGAACGACGGCTGGGGTGGCTACCTGTTTGCACCGCTGGCGCCGCGACCGAATCTTGCGGCCAGTGTGGATGACGATCAGTTCACCGGAACAGCAAAACTGTCTGTCTTCCCCACTGACAGCACCATGTTCTATGCCTCATACGCCAGTGGCTACAAGTCCGGTGGCACAAATACCGACCGCATCAGCCCGGTATTCAGCCCGATTTTCGGACCGGAAACATCCGACTCGATCGAAGTCGGTTTCAAAGGTACGTTCGACCGCTTCCGCGTTGGTTTTTCCTACTACGAGACCGATTACGACGACTTCCAGGCGAACTCGTTCACCGGTACAGGTTTCAACCTGCAAAACGCCGGTAAGATCGAAACCAACGGCTGGGAATTGGAGTACACCTGGCAGCCTTTCGACAATACGACGATTAGCGGCTACTTCGCTCAGAGCAAAGGTGATTTCACGACCTTTGTCGGCGGCACCTGCTGGGACGGAACGGTGTTTCACACCGGCCAGCCGGATCCCGGCAGCAACGGCGATCCGACAGCGGAAGTCTGTGACCGCTCCGGCGGCCGCATCCCGTACAACCCGGAAGACCGTGCGTTCGTAGCGCTGACCCAGGACTTCCCGCTCGCCGCCGGTAATCTCTTCTTCCGCGCCGAGTACACCTATGCTTCAGATCTGTTGACTGATGGCGACCTGGACCCGCTGACCCGCGAATCCGGTACCGACCTCATCAACCTGCGCCTCGGCATGGATATCGACAACTGGAATTCGACCATTACGCTGTGGGGCCGCAACATCACTGATGAACGAAGCTACCACGGATCATTCGATCAGCCTCTGGGCCTTGGTCGCATGAACTCCTACCCGACCGAACCGGCGACCTACGGTATTTCGTTCATGAAGAGCTGGGACTAGCGCTTTCGGCTACAAAAACGAAAGGGCAGAAGGGAAACCTTCTGCCCTTTTTTATTGCAAACGTGTCAGGCGTCGTCCTCGCTAAAGAAGAACATGCCCAGCGTTTCGGCAACACAAGCAGGTTTGCGCTGGCCTTCGACTTCGATACGAACCTCGGAAGTCAGTAGCAACGCCCCGCCACGCTTGCGCGCCTGCAACACCGTCGCCCGGCCGCGCAGGCGTGAGCCGACCGGTACCGGCGTATAAAAACGCACTTTGTTCAGCCCGAAGTTTATCGCGCGCGCAAGATTTTTCACCTCGACGAACTTGCCGGTCAACGCCGGAATCAGTGCCAGCGTCAGGTAACCGTGAGCAATGGTCTTGCCGTCCGGCATCTCCCGGGCGGCACGTTCTATGTCAACGTGAATCCATTGATGGTCGGCGGTCGCCTCGGCAAACTGGTCGATACGGTGCTGGTCGATAACTATCCAGTCAGACAATCCGACCTCCTGCCCTATTAGCGCTTTCGCATCTTCAATGGAGTTTATAGCGCGCAACTCGGGTTCCTTATGGGCCGGGGTCGTTGTGGCGATGACTCACGTTAGCACAGCGCTCACAATTCACCCAGCCAGAGTCACCATCGACATAGTGTTCTTTTTTCCAGATGGGCAAGCGTATCTTGATTTCGTCAATAATATAGCGACAGGCCTTGAATGCCTCGTCCCGGTGCGCTGCTGCGACCCCGACCCATACCGCACAATCGCCGATTTCCAGCAACCCGGAACGATGCACGCAAACGGCATCGAGATGCGGGTATTTACGGCACGCTTCGTCGATGACTTTTTGTCCTTCGGCGACCGCCAGTGGTTCGTAGACCTCGTACTCGAGGCGCGCCACAGTACGCCCTTCGTTTTCATTGCGCACCCAACCTTCAAACACGCAAAAGCCGCCCGCCGCAGCATTCGCCATCTGCGTTCGCAGTTGCTCAACCGCAATCGTCTTGTCCGAGATCTGCATCACATCAGCCACCCGCAACCGGCGGAAACAGCAGCACGGTATCGCCGTCCTGCACCGCCGATGACCATTCCGCCATCACATCGTTTATTGCGACCTTGCAATGCCCCAGCGGTTCGGTCGAGCCGTGGCGGTCTCGGGTCTGGACGAATACGTCCTCAGCCGTCGCAACGTCCAGCGACAGCGTTTCTTCGCCGCGGCCAGCACGCTCCCGAAACATCGCGAAATAGCGCACATGAATCGTCTTCATGCGTTGTCCTGCAATACACGATTTTTCTGCAGGTCGGCCGGAGTATTGACGTTATCCAGCGACGCGGCGTGCAATTGCTGCAGCAACAGCGTTTCCGATCGAATCAGGATCTTGCGCGGACAATGCATGCCGTCGTCAACAAACGCCTGGATGATATCCGCGCAGCCCGCATGGTAAAGCGCACACAACGGCTCCGGCAGTGCATCATAGCTGCTCGCATAGGCAGTGAAATACTGCTCGCCGTCACGCTGCACGAGAATATTCGCGATTGTTTCATCATCGATATTCGGCAAATCACACGCGACGACCAGCCAGTCGGCTTCCGGGTATTCCTTTATTGCCGACAGGATGCCGGCCACCGGTCCGAGATCTTCAAAACGATCGATGATCAATGGGTACTGGCTGCGTTCTGAGTCGGTCGCAAGCTCGGCACTGGTCGACACAAAAACCTCGTCCACATGTCTGCCCAGCAGTTCGACCATGTAGGCCAGTTGCGACTGACCGCCACGATCCAGCAACGCTTTGTCGCGCCCCATGCGCTTGCTCTTACCACCTGCGAGCACCAGCCCGTGAATGTCCCTAGACGCCACGTCGATACTCCGTCTTGCCACCGGACTTCGATTGCAGCCGCGTGTCCCGAATGACGATATCGTGAGACAAAGCCTTGAGCATGTCGTAGACCGTGAGTGCTGCGACACTCGCCCCGGTCAATGCTTCCATTTCGACGCCGGTTTTGTGAGTGACCTTGCAACGACAGGTGATCACTGCGTCACTCCCCTGCAGTTCGATATCGACCTTGCAGCTCGTCAGCCCGAGTGGATGACAGAACGGGATTAATTCGTGCGTTCTCTTCGCCGCCATTACGCCGGCGATAATCGCTGTCGCGAAAACCGGCCCCTTCTTGCTGGAAATTTCGTTACCGGCAACCTGCGCCAGGACCTCGTCAGGGAGGCTCACTATTGCCTGCGCGCAGGCTTCCCGTTCGCTGACGTGCTTGCCACTGACATCGACCATCGTCGGGCGATTATCACTGTCTACATGACTGAGTTTGCTCAATTCATCCACCTATTCGGTACATTTCGACTTTGCGCAGGATATGGTGTTCTGCGAGGCCCGGCCGACGCAGCTCACTGTATCGGTCCGCCCGCTGTAGCCAGATACTCGACAGAATATCGCGAATTTCGTCATCGGCCGCACCGTTTCGCAAGGAGGCGCGCAGGTCGGTACCCTGGTTGGCGAACAGGCAGGTATACAGCATACCGTCTGCCGACAGCCTGGCCCGGCTGCAGTCGCCACAAAACGGCTCGGTCACCGAGGAAATAAAGCCGATTTCTCCGCTTCCATCGACGTATTGGTAACGCCGCGCGACCTCGCCCGGGTAATTTCTGCCCACCGCGCGCAAGGGCCAGCGTGCCTCGATCACCGCCAGCAGCTCGCGTGACGGGACGACTTGCTGCATGCGCCAGCCATTACGGTTGCCAACATCCATGAATTCGATCAGGCGCACGATCGTGTCACTGCCACGAAAATGATCGAGCAGGTCGACAACCGTGTGATCGTTAACGCCTTTTTGCACGACGACGTTGATCTTCACCGGTCCCAGTCCGGCGTCCCCCGCCGCCGCAATTCCCTCAAGCACCCGGTCGCGGTCGCCCCGGCCACCGCTCATCGCCCGAAACACCTGCTCGTCAAGACTGTCGAGGCTGATCGTTACGCGGTTGAGGCCCGCCGACGCCAGGGTTTCGGCAATGGGTGCGAGTAGCATGCCGTTTGTCGTCAATGCCAGATCGTCGATCCCCGGAAGCGATGCTATTCGACTGATCAACTCCGGCAATTTCTTGTCGAGCAAGGGTTCACCGCCGGTCAGGCGAATCTTGCTCACGCCGAGTTCACTCGCGGCCCGCGCGACACGCATAATTTCGTCGTATGTCAGGCGCTGTTGTTTCTTCAGGAACTCGTAATCGGAATGATACTTGGCGACAGGCATGCAATACGGGCAGCGAAAATTGCATTGATCAAGGACCGAAATACGCAGGTCGTGTAGCGGCCGACCCAGCGCGTCAGCAACGGGTGCTGATTTCGGCTCGGCAGGTGCGGGTTTTGGCGTTGCGTGATCCATCTGTTCATTGTGCATTAAACACCTTGCCAGCCCAAACGATTCGGACCTCATCGAAGGGGTTTGGTAAGCTCAATTAATCCATATTGAGCGGGTCACGCACATGAATGTCACTTTTAGCGATGAGGAGCTCGCATTTCGAGCCGAAGTACGATCGTTTTTCGAAAATGACTTTCCACAGGACATTCTCGACAAGCAGAACCGATCCATTCCGCTGTCGCGCGACGACGTGGTGCGCTGGCACAAGACAATGCACGAACGCGGCTGGGGAGCACCGAACTGGCCAGTCGAGTACGGCGGCACTGGCTGGACAACCGTGCAGAAGTACATTTTTGCCGATGAACAGGCGCGCGCAAATGCACCCGCCTATTTGCCATTCGGCGTTTCAATGGTCGGACCGGTTATCTATACCTACGGCGACGACGAACAAAAGCGCCGCTTCTTGCCGGATATCCTGGAATTCAACAGCTGGTGGTGCCAGGGCTATTCGGAACCGGGAGCCGGTTCCGATCTCGCATCGCTGAAGACCCGCGCCGACCTGCACGGCGATCACTACCGGGTCAACGGCACCAAGACATGGACGACACTGGCGCAATATGCCGACTGGATCTTTTGCCTGGTACGAACCAATACCGACGTTGCGCGGCGCCAGGAGGGCATCAGCTTCCTGCTCATCGACATGAAGTCGCCGGGCATCTCGATAAAGCCGATAATTTTGCTCGACGGTGAGCACGAAGTGAACGAAGTCCACTTTGACAACGTCGAAGTACCCGTCGACAACCTTGTCGGCGAGGAAGGCAAAGGCTGGACTTACGGTAAAGTACTGCTGCAACACGAGCGCACCGGGATTGCCGGCGTCGCGGGTTCCAAGTTCAAACTGTCCCGACTCCGTGCACGCACGCAGGAATCAATACGCGGTAGCGAGCCTCTCGCAGAAAACCCTGTTTTCATGCGCAAGCTGGCGGCGGCAGAAGTTGAGTTAAAGGCCCTTGAGTACACTGAATTGCGAACACTTGCGTCGGTTTCTTCGGGCAAGGCCCCGGGACCCGAATCATCGATACTGAAAATTGCCGGCACTGAATTGCGGCAGCGCATCGACACCCTGGTCATGGAAGCCGCCGGCTACTACGCCCTGCCCTACGTGCGCGAACAATACGACGCCGACTTCCCGCATGAAAATCGAATCGGTGCCGACAACGAAACCTGCAGCGCGTTGAGCTATTTCAATGACCGCAAGGTATCAATTTTCGGCGGCTCAAATGAGATTCAGAAAAACATAATCGCCAAGCATGTACTCGGGCTCTAGGACTTCGCCATGGATCTTTCACTGAACGAAATGCAGGAAATGCTGGCCGACAGTATCGAGAAATTTGTCGCCAACGACTACGACTTTGATACTCGACAGAAATATGTCGACAGCGAGGCGGGATTCAGCAACGAGGTCTGGCAGACATTTGCGGACCTGGGCTGGACATCGATTCTACTGAGCGAGGCAGACGGCGGCTTCGGCGGCGGCCCGGTCGACCTGATGGTCGTCATGGAGCGGCTCGGTCGCGGACTTGTTGTCGAACCGTTCCTGGCGAATGTTGTACTGGCTGGTGGTGTCTTGCAGCGTGCCGGGAACAAGCAACAAAAGTCGGATTGGCTGACAGCAATCCTTGCCGGCGAGTTGCAGGCCGCCGTCGCGTTTGCCGAGCCGTCGTCCGCATACGAGCCGGCCAACATCACGACCAGCGCAACCCGAAACGGTGATAGCTGGTTGCTGCATGGTGCAAAGGCCTATGTCCTGAATGGTGGTCGCGCCGACTTATTGGTCATCCCTGCCCGCGACAGCGGTGATCGAATGGATGAGGACGGCATCACGCTGTTTGCGATTCCGGCCGACACGCCAGGCGTGACCGTCCGCGACTATCCGACGGTTGATGGGTTGCGGGCAGCCGAGATCGAGCTAGACCAGGTATCGGCTACGGATGCCCAGCTCATCGGCCAGCTCGGACAGGGTTTTCCAGCGCTGCAAGCAGCCATCAATGACGCAACCCTCGCGGTCTGCGCCGAAGCCGTCGGTGTCATGAACGTACTGACAGAAAAGACCATCGAATTTGCGAAGAACCGGGTGCAATTCGGTGTGCCGATTGGCACCTTCCAGTCGTTGCAGCATCGCATGGTCGAAATGTATACCGCGTGTGAACAAAGCCGTTCGCTGCTGATGTGGGCAGCAATGACACTCGACTCCGGCGGCGCTGATGCGGGCGACGCAATCCATGCGATCAAATACCAGGTCGGTACTGCCGGTCGGAGAGTGGGTGAAGAAGCCGTGCAGATACATGGCGGCATGGGCGTCACCTGGGAACTCGACGTCGCACATTACTTCAAACGCCTGACCGCGATCGGACTGATGTTCGGCGATGCAGACTGGCACCTGGACAAGCTCGCCGCTCGGCGCAAGTAAAGCCTCACGGTATGATTCCCGAGGTCGTCGCGGCATTTTTTACAGCCAACCAGGAAGCGCTCTGGCTGACGACCTTATGCGTCGATCTCGCCGGGACCGTATTGCTCTACCGCCTGTTCGGCAAGGCGGGTCTGCAAGTAGCCATTGCGACAGCAATCATCCTTGCGAATCTGCAAGGACCAAAGCTGACCATCATCTTCGGCATGCAAACCAGCCTCGGTGTAATTTTTTATTCCAGCATATTTTTCGCCACCGATGTCATTAGTGAAAATTACGGGCGCGCGGAAGCAAACAAGGCTGTGCGCATGGGCTTTGCGGTAAGTATCATCGTTTTGCTCATGCTGAGCCTCGCGCTGCTCTACCAGCCGAGTGACCGACCCGACACCGCTGTGTTCTCGAGCAATATTCATAACGCGTTCGCGACCATTGTCGACTTTACGCCGCGTTTCGTTTTCGGCTCCCTGCTCGCGTACTACGTTAGCCAAAGCTTTGATGTCTGGGCTTTTCACAAGATCAAGGCGATCACCGGCGAACGCTTGCTCTGGCTGCGCAACAACCTTTCGACGATGAGTTCGCAGGTCGTCGACACGGTGATTTATTCACTGGTCGCCTGGTGGGGAATCGTCGACCTTAAAACGGCACTGGCACTTGGAGCAGCCAAGTACGTGTTCAAACTCGCGATTGCGATGATCGACACGGCGTTCATTTACTGGGCGAAGTTCGCCTTCCAGCAGCGTCATCAGGCGCAGGCTTCCAGCAGCTGATAAAGTAGGCAACACGAGAAGAACATAAGGTGCGCTTCCATGCATTGGTCAGGTGTCATTACGCTAACCACAGATTTTGGGCACAAGGGACCGTTCGCCGCCGTCATGCGCGGTGTAATCCTGACCCGCAATCCGGACGCCCGGGTCATCGATCTCGCACACGACATTCCGCCGCAGTGGCCGCCGGAAGCGGGCTTTTGGCTCAGTCGCGCCTACTCCTATTTCCCGCGTGGCACTATCCACCTGGCGATTGTTGATCCGGGCGTCGGTACGGAACGCGAGATCCTGATCGTCCAGTATGACAAGCATGTTTTTATTGCGCCCGACAACGGCCTGCTTGCGCCGCTACTCGATCGTGCTGAGGACGCACAGGTTTGGCAGCTCGATGTGCAGCGACTCGCGAACCTGGATTTGCCCGAGCCCAGCGCTACGTTTCATGGCCGCGATATTTTCGCGCCGGTCGCAGCAGAACTCGCCGCCGGAAAACTGTCATTGACTGCCATTGGCCGTTCGGTACAGGAATGGACACCCGGCTGGCTGGATGAACCGGAATCCAAGCCGGGGAAAATCGTCGGCACCGTCATCACCATCGACACCTTTGGCAATCTGATCAGCAACATTGACGCATCGTTACTTGGCGAATTTGACCAGCCGGTCGCAATGATTGGCGGCCGCGAAATCGAGATGCTTAGCACTTATGGACGCGCGAAACCGGGCAGCCTGCTGGCCCTTGTCAATTCATTCGGCGTAGTGGAAATTGCGCGGGCCGAAGGTAGCGCGGCCGATGCGCTGGGCGCAGAACGTGGTGCGCCGATTATCATTCAGAATGCAGGCGGCGCCTGAATTACTTCTGCTGCTGCATCGCCTGTTTTTCGAGCTTGGCCCAGGAATCACGCAAGGTAACGATGCGATTGAAAACCTGAGTGTCGCGCGGATCGCTTTCACTATCGATACAAAAATATCCGAGGCGCTCGAACTGCACCGGCGTGTCCGGCGCGAGTTCAGCTAATGACGGTTCCAGCACCGCTGCGGCAATATGCAATGAATCTTTGTTCAGTACCTGGTGAAAGTCTTCGGCGGCGTTGGGATTTACTTCGGTAAACAAGCGATCATACAGGCGCACGCGCGCGTCGATACCATGTGCACAAGACACCCAGTGAATAGTCCCCTTGACCTTGCGATCGCTGCTGCCGGTACCGCTGCGCGTCTCCGGATCGTAGCTGCAACGCAATTCAGTTATCTCGCCACTAGCGTCCTTGATGACCTCGTCGCAGCGAATGATATAGCCGAATCGCAATCGCACTTCGCCGCCAGGCTTCAGGCGGAAAAATTTACGCGGCGCCTCCTCCATGAAGTCGTCATGCTCGATGTACAATTCGCGTGAAAACGGCAGTTCGCGCGTGCCCATTTCCGGATTGGCGGGATGATTCATTGCTTCCATCATCTCGACCTGGTCCTCGGGATAGTTCGTCAATACGACTTTTAGTGGCCGCAAGACCGCCATTCGCCGTGGTGCCGAATCGCCCAGGTTCTCGCGAACGCAATTTTCTAGGACGCCCATCTCGATGAGCTTGTCTTTTTTAGTGACACCGGCACGCCGCACAAAATCACGTAACGCTGCAGGCGGATATCCACGGCGTCGCATGCCCGCAATGGTTGGCATTCGCGGGTCATCCCAGCCGTCAACGATGCCCTCCTCGACCAATGCATTCAATTTGCGTTTGCTGCTGATTGCGTAGGCCAGATTCAGGCGTGAGAATTCGATCTGTCGCGGTCGATGCGCCGGTTCGAGTTTATCGAGGAACCAGTTGTACAGCGGTCGATGGTCTTCAAATTCCAGCGTGCAAAGCGAGTGCGTAATTTCTTCGAACGCATCGCACAGTGTGTGCGCGAAATCGTACATCGGATAGATCGGCCATTGATCACCGGTGTGCTGATGTGCAACATGACGAATTCGATACAAGGCCGGGTCACGCAGATTGATGTTCGGCGAACTCATATCAATCTTTGCGCGCAATACCATTTCACCGTCCGCAAATTCACCGGCGCGCATACGCTCGAACAGGTCGAGATTCTCCTCAACACTGCGATCGCGGTACGGGCTTTCCTGCCCGGGTTCG
>TARA_R110002096_G_scaffold415018_1_pt1 | contig 36145 bp, 28 predicted proteins | sample TARA_R110002096 | Tara Oceans TARA_R110002096 (sample SAMEA4397295) | marine metagenome | biome: Polar Biome; feature: [DCM] deep chlorophyll maximum layer (ENVO:01000326); material: water (ENVO:00002006), including particulate matter (ENVO:01000060) such as... | depth 35 m
CCGTCGAAGCCACTCGAGGTGGCCGACGTGCGGTCGTAGGCGAAGACGCCCTCACCGGCGATGACCTCGGGGGTCAGGCAGGTGTCGTTCGCCGGGGGCGGAGCGGCACCGTTGATGTTCAGGACGCCCGCTCCAGAGTTGGCGCCGAAGCCACCGACCTGGACGAGGACCGTTTCGCCCGTGAGCATCGGGACGGCGACCGAGCTCGCCGTACCGCAGCTGTCGTCGTTGTCGGCGATGCAAAGCGCGCTGCAATCGACGCCAGCGTGAACCGCGATCCGCGTATCGAAGCCCGAACCACAGGTGTCGATGGTGTACGTGTCATCCGCAGCCGCGGTGAACGTGTAGAACATATCCTGGTTGATGGCTGCACTGCAGGGGCCGCCACCGTCGAAGCCCAACGACGTTGCGAAGCTGTTGTCGAACGGGGTTGCACCGAGTCCGGCGCTTTCCGGGGTCGAGCAGTCGTTGTTGGCCGGTGAGCAGTCGTTGGGATCACCAGGCGTATCGTTGGAACCGAGGTCGAACGATTGAACGGTCCACACGCCGCCCGGGCCATCGGGGCAACGGGAGGCGTGGGCCACGGCGAACGTGCCGTCGGGACCGACGGTCGTTGCCGAGTAGAAGTGCTCGCCAGAAGCCGGGGTGTCGAAGTTTTCGACGAAAGCGACCGAGTCGTAGATCGACGCCCACGGCGTCACGTCCAGAACTCCATCGTCGTCGGTGTCCAGATCGTCGCCGGCGGAGCCGGTGAAGGCGTCGACCAGCAAGAAGGTCAGGTTGTCGCTGTTCTCGAAGAAGTTGCTGGTGGGAGACAGGAGCTCGTCGGGAACTCCGGTTGTCATGGTCGCGTGACCAACGCTGAGGTAACCGTCGGGCTGAATCGACATGGCCGACAGGTCGAGTCCGCGCTCGACGGTACCCGAGTCGCCCGCACCGTCACCGATGACGACGAGCCAGACTCCTGCAAGGCTGGTGCCGGGAGTACCGGTCAGTTCGAAGTACTCGTCGGTATCCGAACTGACGTTGTCGACGCGAATCTCATTGAGCGTTGCATCGATACCGCCGCCTGCAAAGGCAGTGGCCGTCAACGCGAACGGAGTAAGAAAATGAATGGGCCGCATGAGAATAGATTCTCCGGAGTGTGTGGAAAGCGAGGGAGCGGCAAGACGTCCCAGCGCGGGACGAATTGGTTGGCAAGCGAGCGAACTCGGCTGCAAGGCAACATGCTAACCGACCGCCCGAATCTCGCCCAACCAGGGGGTTATCCCGCATTCCGCAGGCATGCGATCGGAGCGCCTTCCGTGGGGATCCCCAACGGTCCGTCACCTGCAATTCCCGGGATGAGGCACGCGCGAAGGTTCACGATCTCCTCATGACGAAGCGCGGGGCGCCGTCCGATTGGACGACGCCCCGCGCGTGAACGACGCGAGCCGAAGCTCGCATCCAAGATCTGTCCCTGGGATCAGGGGAAGTCGACCTTGATCATGTTGGAGAAGTTGGCCGTGTCACCGGGCATGGCGATCTGGTCGCGGAACCAGACCTGGAAGTACCAGGTGCTGGCCGGCAGGATCGTCATTCCGGGAGGCGAGAAGGGCAACGCGCTCGGAACGTCGTAACCCGAACCGCCCGAGGACGTCGCGTTCCCGAACAGGCTCTGCAGGGTGCCGGCGCCGTCGAACTGGCCGATCGAGTTCAAGGCGGGGTTGCCCTGGTTCGTGGCGATCGCCGGGTTGTAACGACCCTGCGGGCTGCCGAGGCAGAGCACGCCGTTGAAGACCGGGATGCCGGGGGTGCCGGCGCCGGCGACGAGGACGAAGCCGAACTCGCCGGCGGGTCCATCGGTGCACTCGAGGTGCAGATCGCTGCCGAGACCGCTTCCGAAGGAGCTGGTGTCGAGCTTGGCGTAGTTGCCGAGGAAGTGGTTCGCCGCGGGGTCACACTCGACGGTGATCGTTCCGCCGCCGGGGCCACAACCGCCGCTGACGTTCGAGATGTCCAAGTTGCCGGCACCGGTCGATCCGGTCCAACCACCAATCTGGAGGAGGTAGGAGTTGGCCGCCTGGACTCCAAGTTCGGTGTGCTGGAAGTCGTCGAACGTAGCACCACCACACGAACCGTCGTTGTCGCCTTCATTGCCGAGACATGTCGCATTGCAATCACTTCCCAGGTGGATGGCGAACTCGGCGTTGCTGAGTGCCTGGCCACAGGTGGTGAACAGGTAGTCGCCATCACAGGGCGGAGTCCAGACGAAGAAGACGTCGTACTGAGGGCCAGCGTTGTTGAGCGCACCCTCGCAGTTGACGGGGTCGCCACCGTTGAAGTTCGAGGTGATCGCATTCGTGGTGTCGAAGGGGAAGAGACCCTCACCCGCAATCGCCACCGGCGACGAGCAATCGCTCTCCGCAGGAGGGTTCGCGAGGGCGGTGACCGTCAGGTTTCCGAACGAGGAGGTTCCCGTCGTCGACCAGTCACCGATCTGAACCAGGAAGACGTCGCTGACGCTCACGCCCGTTACGCCGAGGGTACTTTCCTCGAGGCCACAGGCCGGACCGTCGTCGTTGGCAGAAAGGCACAGGGCCGAGCAGTCGCCGCCCGTGTGCACGTTCATCTGGGTGTCGCCACCCTCGCCACAGTTGCTGAACTCAAAGGTGCCTGCGGCCGTGGCGGTCCAGGCGAAGAAGATGTCCTTGTGGGGACCGGAGAAGCCCTGGGCGCCGGCGCAGAGCACCGGATCGCCACCGTTGAAACCGGAGGTCGTGGCCGTGCCACGGTCGTAGGGGAAGACGCCCGCACCGGCGATCGCCGTCGCGGTCGCGCAGTCGTCGTTGGCCGGAGGGAGTCCGGTCTGGGTGATGTCGCAGCGTCCTTGGCCGTGATCGGCATCGGTGGCTCCACCGATCTGAATCAGGACCACCGTGCTGGCGAGAACGCCGGTCAGGGTGACGGAGCTCTGAACACCGCAGCTGTCGTCGTTCTCACCGAGGCAGGTTGCCGTGCAATCCGTGCCGAGGTGGAGCGCGAGGCGCGTGTTGAAGGGCGACGGGCAGGTCGAGAAGATGTAGTCACCGTCGCTCGGGGCGACCCAGGTGTAGAAGACGTCGCGGAACATCGTGGTGGAGCAAGTGCCTCCACCCATGCTGCTGCTGGTTCCGTTCGTGTTGTCGAAGACGAAGGAGCCCACCGAGGGGATGGCGTCTTCGACGGCGTCGTTGAGACCGGGGTCGTTGCAGTCGTCGTGGGCCGGGGCCGGGCAGAGGTTCGCCGCACCGGGCGTGTCTTCGAGGAGGGTGTGCTCGAGCTCACCACCGACGAAGGGGCCGGTCGTATCGGGACAGCGCTCAACCTTGCCCAGGTTGGCGTCGTTGTTCGCACCGAAGCCGAACGCGTAGACGATGTTGTTCGAGTACGTGAGGTCGCCCTGCTCGTCCTCGTTGCCCTGCACGGTTACGTCGTCGATGATGGTGGTCCAGAGCACGTTGTCGATGACGCCGTCATCGTTCGTGTCGATGTCGTCACCGCTAGCACCGGTGAAGTTCGTGACCAGCATGTGCGTCTGGTTGTCGTTGTTCTCGAACGCGTTGCTGGTGTTCGGCAGCGGCGCGTCGGCGACACCAACCGTCATGGTCACGTGGCCCATGACGAAGTAGCCGCTGGGCTGGATCGAGAAGGCCGACAGGTCGTAGGCGCGCTCGACGGTACCGGAGCCGCCGGCTCCGTCACCGATCGTGACGTACCACATGCCCGCGAGGCTGGTACCGGGCGTACCGGCGAGCTCGAAGAACTCGTCATCGTCGATTCCGGGTTGGTCGATGCGGATCTCGTTGATCACGACCGAACCGGGGCCAGTGTTGTTGTTCGCGACCGCGAAGGGGGCGGTGGCGATGAGAAGCGGGAGGAGAGTCAAGGAAGGCCGCATGGGGTCAATACTCCGAAGGGAATGAAGAGTGTGTTCGTTACGCCGTCACTCCAACACGCGCCGATGAATCAGCGCTGAAGGGACGGTTCGGTTCTTGCGAAGGAAGAAGTTGGAGGAGCTGCGGACGCGACTTGGGTCTGGAGAGATCCGTATGCCTGCAATCCGACGCCGCATCGTACGGCAGATGGGCGAGCCGGATAAGGGGGCAGGGGGTCGCGCTTTCATCCGTGGACTGGATTCCCGTTGCGATCCTTCAGGGGGCCATGCTGTGAGGGAAACTCCCGATCTCGGCCCTCCCTACGGCCGGTCTCGCCTTGAGACACAGGGCGCATCCTCAGCGTGCTGGGTCCATCCGCAGGCCCACGCGCGAGACGGTGGTCGGGTACGCCGGTCGCGACACCCCGTCGACGGAAGCCTGGCGAACACCGTGGTCCGCAGGCCCTTGGGATCGAGTCGTCCGGGCGGACTCCGTGCGACAGATCCGCGCAGTGCATTAGGAACAGCGATATCGGGCCCTTTGCACGCAACGCAGTTCCCCAACAACTGGGTCCCAACACCGGGCTCCAAGACGATGCCTGCTCCGCGGTGACTTCAGCTACGTGCTTTCATCGCTCTGGAATGCGTGAGGGCATCACGCGCTCGACGTTGGCCCGCATCACGCGCAGGTCCGACCCGATCGCGATCAATGCGCCCTCCCCATCGAAGAGGAAGTAGCCGTCCGCCAGCGGTGCCCGCCAGTTCGTGATCCACGGTCGTGCCGCATCCACGACGTCGATCGCGATGGGCCAATCCACACCACGGGACTCGAGCTCCGCTTCGAGAGCGGCCTCGCCGGCTCCGGGTGCGAAGGTCGCGACCCCGATGCACTCGATGCCGTACCGAGTTTGCAGTTGGCGTGCACCTGCGAGCGTCACCGCGTTCTGTTCGAGGTCGCCCGACCAGGTGTGCACGAGGACCGGGCGACCCAACTCGTTCTCGGAGCGGATCGGAGCACCGGTGCGGAAGTCGGACAGCTCCCACGGGAACGCCGACCCCAACGACTCGAACGCGCGCAGACATCGGCGTGCAACGCGCCCACCTGCACACGCCTCGCCGTAGCGATCGAGAATCCGTTCGCACAGGGTTCGCGCGCCATCCATGTCGGAGGCGTGGTGCACGACGTACTCCGCCAAGTACCGGGCCCCCCTCTCGTTCTGCGGATCCAGCGCGATCGCTGCCTGGATCGCCTTGCGCCGGGGACGCCCTTCGAAGGAATCGAGCGCGAGTCGCGCGTGGGCACGCGCCCAATGCGCTTGTCGTCGCAACGGACGCGGGGTGTCCGCGAGCAGGAACGGAGCGACCTCACGGTCGACGTCGATGGCTTGATCCAAGACGTTGCACAGCCCCATCCAGCGCACGTTCATCAGGCGCGGAACCTCGACGTGCTCGGGTTGCACGGTCCACAACTCGAGGGCCAGGGCGGCCTGCAACGCGCAACCTTCGCGAACGGCCGCCTCGAACGCGGCCCGTGCCTCGGGGCTGTTCCCGTCCGAGAACGACGGCAGCACCACGGCCGCGAAGTCGCGCAAGATGACCTCGGGGCTCCTGGGCGTGACGTCCTGTCGGACCTCGATCCTGGTATCGGGCCATCCGAATTCCTGCTGCGCACCGTTCTCGGAAGGCGCGGACGAATGCATGGCAAGGACCATGGCAAGCCCAAGGAAGCAGGTCGGAGAGGTCATCGACGGATCGGGGAGGCTGGAGAGGACGGACACACCGTACGACGATGGCTCGATCTTTCGCGCGAAATGCGGAGTCATGTCGCAAGGACGACACAACCCGCGCGTACCCCGGCGGTCTCGATCTACTTCTCGGACATCGCTCCGGCTCCAAGCGGCCTCATCCGCGATCGGAGACGATCCACTCCCCGCACATTCCGGCCCCCCGCCGACCGAATTTCGACCTCCCTCACATGAACACTGCCAAACTCGCCCTGTGCATCACCCCGTTCCTCCTCACCGGCTGCGTCATCGGAAACCGTGGCACGGTCCAGGTCACGCGCAACATCACCCTGGGCCAGGAGCTCAGCGACCTGAAACTCGCGCTCGACAACGGTTCGATCACGTTGAGTGAGTACCAGGCCCTGCGCGCCAAGATCTTCGAGTCCGCCGACCATGTCCTCGGGAGCGCCGATTGGGGCGGCGTGATGACGCTCCAGGACGGCGATCATGGCTCCAAGAGTCACGCCGCCGAAAGTGCCGAGGGCGAAGAGCGCTGAGGCCTGGCCCCCACCCCGTTCCGAGCGAAACGCCTCGGCCGTGACCGCAAGGTCGGCGGCCGAGGCGTTTCGCTCGGATCGACCTTCGCTCTCGATCTCGACGGATCCGGCGGAACGAGCGGCAGGCTGAGTGGAGGGCGGCCCGCGGAGGTTCCACACGGAGCGGGACGCGCAGCGGACTCGAATGCGGGTGGACTCCGTCCTCTCCGAACCGGAGAATCCGACGTCCGCAACCCGCGGGCCCTTCATGACGACGACCAATACCAAGGACCTGGCACTGGTCATGACCGGCGGAGGAGCTCGAGCGGCCTATCAGGTCGGTTTCTTGCGGACGATCTGCAGGTTGATACCGGACTTCGAGCCCGAGATCCTCACCGGAGTGTCGGCGGGCGCGATCAACGCCACGTTCCTCGCGAACACTCCGGGACCGTTCGCCGAACGGGTCGAAGGACTCGTGGACCTCTGGAGCCAGCTCGAACCGCAGGACGTCATGGACGTGGGAGCGATCCAGTTCGGTCGCTTGATGCTGCAATGGCTCGCGCGCCTCGGTTCGGGCGGGCGCTACAAGGGCAAGCAGGGATTCCTGGACAGTTCGCCGTTGCGCAAGACGATGACCGAAGCCCTGGGCTCGGGCGAACTGCGCGGCATCATGCGCAACATCGACGCGGGCCGCCTCAAGTCGTTCGCCGTGACTGCGGCTTCGTACACGACGGGACAAACGGTCACGTTCTGCGAAGGGCGCGACATCCAGGGCTGGGAGCGCGTCAACCGACGCAGTCGCCGGGTACCGCTCACGGTCGAGCACGTCATGGCATCGGCCGCCCTGCCCTTCCTGTTCCCCGCCATCGCGCTCGCGGACGGTTGGTACGGCGACGGCGGCATTCGCTTGACGTCCCCGTTCGCTCCGGCCATTCACCTCGGCGCCCATCGCATCTTGGCGATCTCGACCCGCCGTGGTCGAACGATCGCCGAGGCGGACCAGCCGGTGATCGACGCCTATCCGCCGCCGTCGCGCATCGCCAGCCTGGTGCTGAACGCGATCTTCCTGGATCAGCTCGATGGCGACGCCCACAACCTGCACCGGATCAACGAACTGCTCGATCATGTTCCCGAGGGCGAACGCGGCCCGCTGAGGCCCGTCGACCTGCAGGTCTGGCGCCCTTCGATGGACCTGGGCGAGCTCGCGAACGACTACGAGGCGCGCTTGCCCTGGGCGCTGCGCTTCCTGATGCGCGGTACGGGCACCAAGGAATCCCGCTCGAACGACTTCCTCTCGATGATCATGTTCCAGGGCGACTACCTGTCCCGGTTGGTCACCTGTGGTGAGCAGGACGCCGAGGAACGCCGCGACGAGATTCTGGCCTTCCTGGGCACCTGAGCGCCACGACCCGGGCGCGGGCAACCGCACCTGAGGACCGCCAGCGCGTCGTACTCGGAGGCGCAATCGCCTGATCACGACCTGATCGAACCCCAATCGGTCCCCTCTTGCACGACTAAAGGACTTGTCCTATAGTTGACCCATGCTCGAGTTCATCCTCCTCGGCCTCCTCTTCGAACCGGAGAGCGGCTATGCCCTGAAGCAACGGTTCGCCGAAGGAGCCACGTACTTCTGGGACGCGGATCAGAGTCAGATCTATCGCACGCTGTCTCGGATGGAGGACAAGGGTTGGTTGCGCAGTCGGCTCGAACCGTCCGAGGACGGGCCCGACCAACGCGTCTACGCACGCACACCCCAAGGTCGTCGCGCGTTCGAGGTTTGGCTGCGTGAGGATCCGATCCAAGCTCCGGTTCGATTGCCGTACGTGGCGCAACTCTTCCTGCTGGGAGAACTCGAAGACCTCGAACGCACGGTGGAGTTCCTGACGAGCTTGCGCACGCAGTTACGGCAACGACGACGAGCGCTCGAGGGTGTCGCCTCCGACTTCGACGTGAGGTCGATCGAGGACTTCCATGCAGACCTGGCCCTACGCCTCGGACTCGCAACAGCACGTGCACGAACGGAATGGTGTGACGACGCTCTCCGGCGCACACGCCGCGCCATGCGCAAGGAACCCAACTCATGAAACGACAAGAACGAACGAACGTGCGCGGCATGCGCGGCATGCGCGGAACTTGGATCTGTGCTCTCGCCCTGGTCGCAGTGCAAGGTTGCGCCACGTCGCGCGGCACGGAGGAAGCCGACGCGGCCGCGGACGTCACGCGACAACAGGCTTGGGAGGCACAGGTTCGGGCGCTCGTCGAGGCCCAGGATCCCGCGACGGCCAAGGCCGACATCGAGATCCTCCTGGCCGACCTGAAGGCAGATCCCTCGCCCGAAGCCCGCTTCCGCGAAGCCCAACTGCTGATCCAGGCGCTGCTCCCCCGTCAATCGCGTATGCAACAGGGAGCCACCGCGGGTCGTGCCCTCGGCGTTCTCGAGGAGCTGTTCGAGGTGAGTCCGGACCACGTTTCGGGTCGCTACCTCCACGTGCGGACGAGCCTGGCCTTGCCCGCCTTCTTCGGCAAGCAGGCGGCGGGCATCGCCTCCCTGCTGTACCTGGTCGAGCTCGAGGAGCGTGCTCCGGGCTCGGTTCCGATGGCCGACGTCTTCGTGCTGGCAGCGCAACACGATCCGGGATCGGCTTCGCACTCGCTCGAGGTCGGGCGGCGTGCCTTCCCGAACGACCCGCGATTTCGCGCCAACGATCCAGACTCGGAAACGCAAGCGACCCCTGGCGCGGAATCGACGAGCGCGGATGCCAAGGCTCTCTTCCTGCAGGCTTTACGTCGCGGCGAGCTCCCGAGCGCGCACGGTGCGTCGTCCCTGGAAGCGCGCCTGGATGCGGCTGAAACGGAACACCCGCAGGACGCTCGCATTCCGCTGCACCGTGGGCTGCTCGGACTTTGGAGAGCCGAGGCCGAGCAGAACGGGGACGCCGCGTTCGATGCGATCGAGCCGTTTCGCCGAGCGCTCGCCAAGAACCCGGATGACACACGCATCTACGGCTGGCTCGGCCCGTTGCTGTACATCATGGGGCGCAGTATCGACCGTGCGGACCTGGTCGAGGAAGGCGCCGCGCTGATGGATCTGGGGGTCGAGCTCAACCCCGCACAGAATCGTTTCGGGCGAGCCCTCGCCCACCACTCCTGCGGCGACCAACCCGACGTGGTGATCGACGACCTCTTTGGCCTGCTCGAAGCTTGCACCGAACAGGTGGTCGACCGCACGCGGTTCCGGACCACGGGGCCCATCGTCGACCACCCGGCGTGCATGGATTCCGATGCGGCGCCCTACAACTTGTCGGGAACCCTCTTCTGGGCGGGCGAGGTGTTCCGCTCCCGCTCGGAGACGCAGCGTGCCCGGGATGCCTTCGAAGGCAGCCTGCGGTTCGACGACGCCAAGTCCTGGCCGTTCCGCGCCCATGCGGAAGATCGCTTGAAGGCTTTGGAGCAAGAACGTCCGGCGCAATTGCCGCCTCCGGTCAGTTGCCTCTTGTGCCATCAGGTCTGAGCCCGGGCCTGCAGCCCTGACCCGGATCGAGGTCACGCCCAGGAACGTCCACCGATTCGGTCGGGGGCGACGGGGCGAGCTCCAGGACTGGCCTGGAGCTCGCCCAGGGCAGCCAGCCCCTGCGCTGGGCACCCCGATCCGGATGCCTCCCGAAGTCGTTGCATGGCAATGACTTAGCGTCACTCGATTCACGGCCACGTGAATTCCAGGCGAGAACTCCGTCGACTCCCGTCGCCAAGTGTCTACATCTGTAAACGGCCCTGTCCCCCCACTTGTCCAAGACCGACCCAGGAGCTCACCGGTGTCCGAAGAAACCAACCAACCCACTCCCTCCGAATGGAAGGTCCTGCGCATCGTCGCCGACCTCGGCCCCTGCGCGGCGAGCGACGTCTACGACCGACTCGGACGTCGTGAGGACTGGTCGGTGAGCACGGTGAAGACCCTGCTGCGTCGACTGACCGACAAGGGCCTGTTGCGAACCAGGCGGGTCGGCAACTCGAACCTGTACTCCGGTTCCCCGACCGCGACGCGCGCATTGCGGCGAGCCGGGGAAACGCTGCTGGGCTGGGCCAGCGCGGCGACGGTCGGCCCACTGCTCCAGCACCTGGTGAAGCAGAGCGACTTGAAGCGCTCGGATCTGGATGCGTTGCGCGACCTGATCGAGCGCAAGAGCGAGGAGTCGGGGGAATGACGGTCCAAGCCTGGAACGAAGTTGCAGCGCACTGGGCGGACCATGTGTGGCGCGCGGGCATCGCGGTCCTGGTGGCGACGGTCCTGGTGACGCTCGTCTGGCGCCTGCTCAAGCGGTGGGCCTCTGCGCACTTCGGCTACGCGCTGTTCCTGGTGCCGCTGATGCTGCTCGTCCTTCCGTGGCCACCCATCACCGGATTCACCTTTCCCGACGTCGTCCGGGTCGGAACCATCGAGGAGGTCTGGCCCGGTCTGTTGGGAACGGCGCGCGAGAACGCTTCGGTCGCAAGCTCGGAAGTCGCGAGCAGCATCCATGGCGCTGGTTCGGAACCGAGGAGCGCTGAACCCGAATCGGGGAACGGGTCGAACCCTGCGACGTCGGACAGCCAAGGGACCGCGATCGTGGACGCGGATCGCACCGAAGACCGTGGGGCCGGGGCGACCTCGGGAGCGTGGCCGCTGACCGGTTCCACTCTGGACGGCAGCCTGGACCCGGGAGTGGCGGCTCGAGGACCGGGCGGGTCGCTGGCCGGCAAGCTCCTGCTGGTGTGGCTCGCGCTGGTGACCGTGCTGTTGATTCGCTTCTCGATCGTTCAGGTCCGAACGCATGCGATCGTCCGTAGCGCCAGGGATCTGGACGTACGGTCGCTGCCGAAGGGAGTGCGTGAAGCGATTCGACCGCTGGTCCGCGACGGAACCCGGTTGACCGAGAGCGATGCGATCCAGTCCCCCGCTGCCTGGGGGATCTTCCGTCCGACCCTGGTGATGCCGACCGGTCTCACGCAGGAGCTCGAGCCGGGGGAACTGCGCTGGGTCCTGTGTCACGAGCTCGCCCACCTCGGGCGGCATGACGTCGCCGTGGCGAGTGTGCAGCGCATCGTGCAGATCCTGTGGTTCTTCCACCCGGTCGTCTGGATCGTCGGACGCCAGGTCGATCGCCTGCGCGAATGTGCTTGTGACGAGGCCGCTCTGGCGCGCTGCCGGGCGGGCTCCCGTCGGGGCTTCGCCGAAGCCCTGGTACGCCTCGCCGAGCGACCCGAACTCCGCATCGTCTCCACCCTTCCCGTCCAGGGCCTGCTCGGGCCCAAGTCCCTCCTCGAAACCAGGATCCTCCGCATGCTCAACACCCGACGCAACGCTCACTCCGGACTCAACTGGCTGTCCGCACCCGCCCTGCTCCTGGTCGGCACCACGTCGATCCTCGCAGCCAACCTGACCCTCGCGTCTCCTGAACAGAGCGGCCGACCTTGGGAACACGGTCGACCTGCAGTCGAGAAGGCGGCTGTCGAACGGGCGGACACCGAACCTGCGCCCACTGAGAAGCAGAGGACCGAGAAGGCGATCGCCGAAGGCCTCGCCTATCTCGAGGCAACGCAAGCCGAAGATGGCGGTTGGTACGCCGGTCGTGCGGCCCAGGAGGTCGGCTCGAACGACGCCTTCACGCCCGTGAAGGACAGCGGAGAATTTAACCGCGCCGGCATCACGGGGCTCGCCATCTCGGCGTTCGTCGAAGCGGGGCAGAAGCAGCGGCCGGCCGTCGGACGTGCGATCGATTGGCTTCGCGGTCAACAGGACGAAGACGGATGCTTCGGGGGCACGGTCGGTTTCCTGTTCAACCCGAGTCACTGTGTAGCGACCCTCGCCTGGCTCGACTTCCACGCCGGCAGTGAGGACCCCGAGGTGATCGCCGTCGCCCAGAGAGCCACGGACTACCTGCACCGGACGCGCAATCCCTACCGCGGATGGCGCTACTCCAAGCACCCGGATGGGGACAACGACTCGTTCGTCACGAGTCTCGCGATGCGCACGCTCCTCAAGGCCAAGGCCTTCGGTTGCGAAGTGGAGCGGGACGCCCTGATCGGCGGCCTCGACTGGCTCGAGGACATGACGAGTTCCGAGACCGGACGCTGTGGATACAACGTACGCGGCGGACCCGTGTCTCGCATTCAGGCCACGGCCAAGACGCACCCGGTGGAGTACACGGAGATGCTGACGGCGATGGCGATTCTCGTGCGCCTCGACCTCGATCAGGATCCGCTCGATTCGAAGGTGATCCGTGATGGAGCGCTGCTCGTCGCGAAGGCCGCGCCCCTCTGGGACGAGTTGCGTGGCAGCGTCGACTACTACCATTGGATGTACGGCACGGATGCCTTGCAGAAGCTCGGTGGTTTTCACTGGAACCATTGGAAGAAGCTGCTCGACGGAGCCTTGCTGCCGAACCAGGAAGAGGACGGTTCCTGGCGCGCGATCGACGCCTGGAGCTCGAAGGGATCGACGGTCCACGCGACCGCGGTCAACACGCTGACGCTGGCCATGTCGGCCCGCTGAAACGACTCGCGAGCATGCTGGACCGACCGGGTCCGGACGGCGACCTCGCACGACCTCGTTGGCTGGCACACCGCGGCCGCCCCGACATCTCGACGACCCGTCTCCAGGGGCGGCCGCAGCGCTGCACCGGATCGGAGCCGAGGATCGATGTCGGCCGCGACGTCCCGGCCCGTGCTCCATCACGGATACGCGAGCACGAGGTCGAGCAGCAGTTCCTCGGAACGCGCCGCGACGTCGCGTGCTTCGAACGGCACGACGTGCGTGCGAATGCCCTCGTTCCCATGGATCTCGATGCGTACTTGACCGGCGCTGTGCGCGGAGGCCCAGAGCCCGAAGCTGCCGTCCTTCCCCACGACGCGCGTCATGTGCGAGCGTTTGGCGTACTCGATCGGTGCGCTCGAGCTCTCGACGGTCGCCGAGACGAAGCGCGGCATCGCCGATGCTCGATCGGTCAGCTCGATGCGCGCCTGGACCTTCGCGGGCATGCGACGGAACAGGACCCGCTCGCCGCAATCCACGACGCCGGTGGCGGTGCCGCTCAATCGGCAACGCTCGGTCGCCTCGCCGATGCCCGCCGCCTCCGCTTCCTGCTGACCGAGTGGACCGTACACCAGCTCGTAGGGACCTTCGGGAATCGGCCCGAGTCGATAACGACCACGTGCGTCGGTGTAGCCCGTGGCCAGCTCGACCGACGAGGCCATCGCCCGCGTGCTCTCGATCGCGACGACGCGCAGTTCCAGTCCGACCCAGGGCGACTCGAACTGGTCGACGACGCGACCCTCGACCCATGCCAGCGATTCTCCGAACACCCAATCGAGGTCGAGCACCTCGCCAGGTGCCAGATCCACGGTGTGGCCCTCGGGCTGGGCGAGGCGTCCGAGGTTCGACGTGTGACTCGTGCTCTCGGCCTCGATCCGCACGCGCCCGGGACGAAGGGTCAAGTGGTACTGGTCCCCCTGCACCCAGGTCTCGGAGCGCGACCACGGATCGTCCTCGCCGACGAGGTTGCGGGCATGAATGCGAGCACCGCCATCAGGCGTGTGCCAGTTCGCTCCACCGGCCGCCAGGACGCGGCCTCGCACGAACGCCGGCTCCAGGAGATCGAGGAAAGACACGACGTCCCGGTCGTCCACGATCGTCACGCGATGATCGGTACCGACGGCCGGCCGCGGGTGGCGCCCGTTGGGTTCGGGCACGACGCCCAGCACATGATCGCCGAGGTTCATGTCGAGGAACTCGGCGACGCCGTTCGCGTTCGTCCAAGCCATGCGCGCGCCGGCGCGTCGTAGCGCCCAGCGATCCTCGCCCGCGATCAAGACGTCCTCTCGCTCGCTCGTCAGGACGAAGATCTCGGTGAGTCCTCGCGGTTCACCATGCTCGTCGGCGCACAACACGTAGAGCGCGCGACCCGGTTCGCGGCCGGTCCACTCGACGCGCTCGCGCACGGCTTCGGCATCGCGGAGCGGGTCACCGGTCAAAGGCACGTCCCAAGCGGCGACTGAGTCCTCTCCATCCACGACGCCCAGTGGGTCCGACGTCGGTGCTTGCCCGACCCGCATCGCGAACATCCACGCCACCGCCAAGGACGCGCCGAGCATCACGGTCAAGATGCGCCGTGCTTTGCGTGTCCTAGCTCCCCGAACCTGGGTTCTCGACACGCAGCTCCTCCGTCCCGACTCGCGCGGGTGGCCCCAGGGTCACGGTACCGTGGATGCGCACGCATCACGGGGTTGCGGACGTCGCAACGGCACCCTCTACGGGCCTGCGGGCGAGGACGTTGGCGGAAGTTCCGCGGATCAGCCGGTCAAGGTGCGCATCACGCCCTCGAGCGGTCCACGCTTGCATCGGGCCAGCCAAATGTTGGCGAAGAGCCCGCCGACGAGCATGAAGGCCAGCGAGAAGATCCAGACCTGCTCGATCGAAGGTTCGTTCGGCGCGTCCCAGCCGATCCAACGCTGGACGTTCATGCCGATCCAGATGTGTGCGATGTACAGCGTCAGCGCGATGCGTCCGCCGTTGCACGCCCAGCGCACGAGCTTCGCACCGTGGAACGTCGCGGCGATCCAGAGGCAGAGCCCGACGACGGCGAGCGAGGTGAAGGCTGCCGAGACCGCGTACATCCCTGCGGTCGTGCTGCCCATGCGCCAGCTCTGGGTGTCGAACAACGGACGCGCTTCGAAGCCCTTCAAGCCGAACGGGCGCGCCTCCCGCAACACCTCGAGCACGACCTCGAATCCGAGGAACCCGAGGACTCCGACCAGGATCATTCCGATCTGGACGCGCCGCTTCGCCAGGTCGAGGCGTCCCACGAGACTGCCGAAGAGCACGAGGGAGACCCACGGGAACACCGGATGCCAGCCGTTGAAGAACAGATAGCGCAGGGAGCCGCGCCACGTCCAGAAGCTCGGGTAGGTGATGTCGTCTTCCGTGTAGACCCAACCGGCCGAACGCGCGGGGAGGATGTCCTGCAACCCGTCCGGGAAGTGCCCGCCCACGATCAACGCCCAACAGATCGCATTCACCAACAGGATTCCCAGACCGACCCAGTACCAACGCGCACGCAGGAAGCATGCCGCGATCAGGAAGTACAACCCGTAGAACCGCAGGATGTCGGCGGAGAACAGGTTCAGCACCAGCGCATCGTCACCGATCGGATGGTTGCCCGCGTGGCTCAACAGGCCGAGGCCCAACAGAAACACGCCGCGCTTCCAGGTCACGCGGAACACCGAGCCATCGCCTTTCCGCTGCTGGTTCAGCCCGAGCCCTACACCGGCCAGGAACACGAACGTACCTGCGGCGCGTCCATGCAGGAGAGCGATCGTGTCGAACAGCGCGCCGTCTCCTTCCCAGTGCCCCATCATCAACTGATAGTTGACGAGCACCATGCCGCAGAACGCGAGGAAGCGGGCGAGGTCCAAGCCCTCGATGCGAGGGGCGGATGCGGCAGGTCGAGGCTCGGTCAAGCGGTGCTCCGGGGGAGAGAGGAGCGCAGGGTACGACGTGGACGACCCGTTGTTTCTGGAACGCGACTACGTGATGTGCCAGACGGCCCAGTAGCCCATCGACACGAACCACAGGATCGCCAACGCCGAGAGCGCCCAGACGAATCCGATCGCGGGCCGCATCTTGGGCTCGTTGCGCCACTGCTCCCGGTCGGACCGGAAGCGCTGCGCCACCTCCTTCAACCAGAAGCCCGCGAGGATCGCGATCAAGAGGTCTCGGCCCAGGCCCTGGACGATGTCGGTCGGAATGGACTGCGCCATGCTCTTCGGCCTATCGACACGGACCATGACCCGACTGTACGAACGTCTCGTCCTGCGATCTGGTGCGCCCCTGACGGTGCCGCCACCGGGGATCGACGAAACCCTGACGAGCCGTGGGTGACGCCCTCTGGTCGCCCCCTCGATCCTGTGTCAGGCTCTCGATGTCCCCTGGGGACGATGCAGCGCCACCTTTCCATCAGGTCCTACCGCGCACCCCGCGCACGAGTTCGCCCATGCAACGCAACTTACTCTTCGGCTTCGCCGGTTCTCTCTTGTTCACCGCTGCCGCCCATGCGCAGAGCGACGACTGCGCCGCGCCCCCCGCCGCGACCCTCGGCCTGCAGGCCTTCGACACCACCGGCTTCACCGACAGCACCATGGATGGCGGCGGAGCCCCATGCCTGATGCCGGTCACCGGCAACGGCACGCCTCACTACGACGGGTTCTTCGTCTTCACGACGCCCAACGCGGGCGAGTGGGAGTTCGACCTGCTGGGCACGGGCTGGGACACGGTGCTCCAGGTTCACCTGGGATCGGACTGCAGCGCGGCGTGCCTCGCGTTCGACGACGACTTCCATGGAACCGCGCCCGGGGAGAGTCGGGTTCGGGTTCCGGGTCTGTCCGCTGGTGACGAGATCTTGATTCAGATCGGAACCTGGCAGACGACGCTCCTCGGCGCCCCTGGAGTGCTGACGATCACCGAGATCGTTCCCCCTGTTCCCATCCTCAACCCGGCCAACGGTCACTACTACATTCACCTCGACACGAGTTACTCGTGGTCCAACGCCAGACTCGTCGCCGAAGGCATGACCTACCAAGGTCTGACCGGTCACCTGGTCACGATCAACGATCAGGCCGAGATGGATTGGCTGTTGAACAACCTGACGTGGGACCGCCCGTGGATCGGTGGTTGGCAGGACCCGCTCGACCCGGGTTACTCGGAACCGGGCGGAGGCTGGGTCTGGGTCACCGGCGAACCGATGACCTACACGAACTGGATCCCGGGCGAGCCCAACGACAATCCGGCCGGTGAGAACAGCATCGAGCTGCTCTTCAACCTTGCGGGGAGTGGCACGGCCAACGGAGGCTGGAACGACACGATCGAGAACAGTGGCACCGCTCACACCTTGATCGTCGAGTTCGAGTCCACCCAGAACATCACGACCACGTGCAGCCCGGGACTGAACCACTTCCTGGGCAACAACGTGAAGCTCGAGACCAGCTCGTTCGGCAGCGGCGTCGGCAGCGACCTGCACATCGAAGCCATCGATGGTCCTGCGGGAGAGTTCGGCTTCGTGATGTTGTCCACGGATGCGTCGCTCAACCTCGCGGTCTTCAACGGCATCCTCTGCCTCGGTACGCCCCAAGGGCGCTACAACCCCGGAGTCGCGGCGAACCAAGGGCTGCCGCAGCTGAATTCGTTGGGCCAGTTCGACGGCGCGGGCGTCATGCAGAACATCGTCGGGACGGCGCCGTCCAGTGGAGGCTCGGGCTTCGATGTCCCGGCGGAACTGCCTTACGCCCCGCCCGGCATGTTCATCCAAGCGGGTGAGACCTGGTACTTCCAGGTCTGGTACCGCGACCAGGTCGCGGCCCCCGGCGACTCGGCCAATTTCTCGAACGTGATCGGCGTCACGTTCTGATCCGACACGCGAGCGCGAGGCCCCGGTCGACCCCACGGTCGATCGGGGCCTCCTTGCATTCCCATCTGCCTGCGTGGGTCCGTCGAAGTCCTGAAACGTGGGGCTCGACCGGATGGACGGATGTGGTCCGCGGCCCTACCTTCGCTGCTACGTATGTTGACCCTGAATCGAATCCGGCTCGTTGCCCTGGCTTCGGCACCCGCGCTCTTCGGGTGTGCGTCCCGGGCCCCGTCCACACCTTGGACCGCGAGCAGCTACGAGGTCGAGGCGCTCGGCCAGGACATGTGGGAGACGGACCCGTTCCACAAACGCATCCCCGGCGCCCACTTCGCCGGCCTGCTGGGAACGCGCTCGTTCGAGGACCCCGCATGGGGCGTCTTCTCGGATCCGCTCCAGGCCGGCGTGCAGTACGACCAACGCTCGTTCGGAGGCTGGGCCAACCTGGACGTCGGCATCTACCTCGCGAACGAAACGGTGACGGTCAACCTGCCGCCGCAGACGCGCATCGACACCTCGACGCTCGAAGCGACCTTGGGCGTGGTGAAGTGGATCCCCCTGGGCTCCAGTCCGTTCGAGGTCTACGTCGGCGGCGGTGGCTCGTTGCTCTACGTCGAGTCCGAACTGGAGGTCTCCGGAGGCGTGCGCGACACGGACGCGATCTTCGGCGCCTACGCACGCGGTGGGTTGATCTGGAACATGCAGACCGCCGGCCAGTACATCGGCATCGACGTGCGTTACGTGAACGGGCCCGACATGTTCCTCTCCGGAAGCAGCATCAGCCCAGAGTCGACCGGGATCCACCTGATCCTCGGCTCCGCGTTCTAGGGAGTCGCCGAACCCGGTTATGGGGCGTTACCGAATCGGGTTCGGTAACACCGCGGCCTGCTGGGCGAAAGCTGCGAATGAAGTTCTCAGATCCATCGCCACGAACGGGTCGCGAGACTCAGATCCAGAACACTAGGTCGTCGGCAGCACGTCGCCGAAGCACGTGCCGATCGCGCGCGCAGCACGCACCAACGAGTTGTCCGGCGGGACCAGGCGCTGCCGATCGGCGCACTCGCGAATGTCCACGTCCGTCATCTTGTAGCCCTGGCGCGCGACCATCCGGTTGCGACCACCCGAGAGCAGGACCTCGACGGCGTGCGAACCGAACAGGGTCGACAGGATGCGATCCGCGGCCGTCGGGGAACCGCCGCGTTGCACGTGGCCGAGGACGACGTGGCGCGCTTCGATCTCGGTGCGCTCCTCGATGGCGTGCGCGATCACGGCCGCCACTCCGCCCAAGCGAATCGGGTCGGGTGAGGTCGGATCGACCCGCGCCACGATCGGCGCGCCGTCATGGGGTCGGGCGCCTTCGGACACGCAGATCACGCTGTATCCCTCACCGTCGATCACGTCGCGGCGCGTCGCCTCGATCACCACGTCGGTATCGAAGGGGATCTCCGGGATCAGGATCGTGTCGGAGGCTCCCGCCACGCCTGCGAACAGGCCGACCCAGCCGGCATTGCGACCCATGACCTCGACGACCAGCGCGCGACCGTGACTGTCGGCCGTCGTGCGCACACGATCCAACGCGTTCGTCCCGACCTGGACCGCCGTCAGGAAGCCGAAACAGATCTCGGTCCCGTAGATGTCGTTGTCGATCGTCTTCGGCACACCGATGCAGTTGATGCCGGCATCGACGAACGGTTGCGCGCAGGTCATCGTGCCGTCGCCACCGATCGTCACGATCGAGTCGATGTTCTGGGCCTCGAGGTTCGCCAGGCAGTCGTCGAGCCGGTTCTCGAAGATGACCTTCCCGTCCTTGTCGCGCCCGTTCGCGAACGCGATCGGATTGGCCTTGTTCGACGAGCCCAGGATCGTGCCGCCGCGATCGAGCAGCCCGGCGACGTCGCGCGCCGTCAGCTTGCGGAAGCGGTTCTCGATGAGACCCAGGAACCCGTCCTCGATCCCGACGACCTCGATGCCCTTCGAGAGGGCCGACATCGTGACGGTACGGATGACGGCGTTCAGCCCAGGGCAGTCGCCTCCGCCCGTCAGGACTCCGATGCGCTTCGGCTTGGTGGTCATGCGCGGAGTCTAGAACCCGCGAGGGTGACTTCCTACGGGAACGTGATCGCGAACCTGCCGAACACGAGGGCGTCGGTGCCCATCTGGGGCGCAGGTGTGGCGTGCCGCAGGGGATTGGCCGGCTTGCTGCGAAGCCGACGATTCCGTCCCGGGTGGCAGGGCGGGACCCAGCTAGAATGACCGGATGCGCGCCGCTCCCCTCTTCACGATCGCTCTCTTGGCTGCCTCCTGCGGTAGCGACCCTGAAGGAAGCGCAGGAACGACGACGGCGAGTGCGACCGCCCATGCGAGCCTGCCTGATCCGATATATGTCGGTTCCGCGACGTGCGCGGAGTGTCACACCGAGGCGATGCGCGCGTGGACCGGGTCGCATCACGACCTGGCGATGATGGAGATGGACGACCCGGCGATCGATACGGCTTTCGAAGGCAACAAGCACGACAAGGGGACGCTCTCTCATCGCATCAACCCGACGCTCGGGACGGTGCCGGACAACGACCCCGAGGTCACCCCCGCTCCGATCGCAAGCGCACCGATGTACACCTTCGGCGTCAGCCCCTTGATGCAGTTCCTGGTGGGCGGTCGCGACGGTCGCATGCAGGCCCACAACCAGGTGTACGACACGCGGCCTGAATCGGAGGGCGGACAACGCTGGTTCGACCTCTACCCCGATGACGACCTGCAGCCCGGCGACCCCTTCCACTGGACCGGTCATCAGCAGACCTGGAACCACCAGTGCGCCGAGTGCCACTCGACCGGCCTGCAACGCAAGTACGACTTCGAGACCGACACCTACGCCACATGCTGGCAGGAGATCGACGTCGCGTGCGAAGCCTGTCACGGTCCCGCGTCGAACCATGTCGATTGGGCACGCGGTGTCTACAGCGGCCAAGATCTGCCACAGTTGGGCTTGTTGAACCCGCTGACCGATCCGGTCAAGGGCGTCTGGCAGACCAGTCAGGCGACCGGGTTGCCGGTGCGCACGCCGCCGCGCGAAGCCGATCAAGAGGTGCAGACCTGCGCGACGTGCCACTCGCGGCGCACCCCGCTCACCGATGGTCACACTCCGGGCGCGCCGTTCCTGGACGACTATCGCCCGGCGCTGCTCACCGACGGTCTGTACGAAGCCGACGGTCAGATCGACGCCGAGGTCTACGTCTGGGGCTCGTTCACGCAGAGCCGCATGCACCAACAGGGCGTCACGTGCAAGGACTGCCATGACCCGCACTCGTTGCGGCTGCGCATCCCCGGCGACGGCACGTGCATCCAGTGTCACGAAGCCCACGTCTACCAGACGCCGCTGCACCATCATCACGACCGAGCGGGCGAAGGAGCGCGCTGCGTGAACTGCCACATGACGTCCAAGACGTACATGGGCATCGACGGTCGCCGCGACCATAGTTTCCGCGTTCCGCGCCCGGATCTGGCCGTCGAACTCGGCACCCCCGACGCGTGCAGTGCGTGCCACGAGCAAGGACCCACATGGGCCGCCGAGAAGGCCGCGGCGTGGTGGGGCGAGCTCGGAGGCGACAGCACGATCGCGCGTGCGCTGCATGCCGTGCGTGAGGATCACGCGAACGCTCCCAAGCTGTTGCTCGCGTTGTTGCAGGACACCGAGCGTTCCACGATCGCTCGCGCGACGGCCGCCGAAGCATTGGGCAACATCGGAGGCCCCGGCGTTCAGATCGCGCTCGAGATCGCCTGCCTGGACGAAGATCCGCTGCTGCGTGCCACCGCCGCGCGCGCTCTCGCCTTCGCCCCGCCGACGCCCCCACGCATCCAGCTGCTCAAGGATCCGGATCGAGGCGTTCGGATCGCGGCCGCGGCCAGCCTGGTCACGTCCATTCCACCGGGGATGGAACACAAGGACGAGCACGTGCGCCGCGCGTTCGACGAGTACGTCGAAAGTCTGGGCGCCAACTTCGAGCACTCTTGGGCGCGCGTCGAGATGGCCAAGTTCCAGGCCGCGCGCGGCATGCTCGAGGAGGCCCGCACGACGCTGGACGTGACCATCACGCGGGACCCCACGGACGTGTCGGCGTGGGCCTTGGCGGCGGACCTCCTACGCATCGAGAAACGCGAGCGCCAGTGCATCCAGCTGCTCGGTCGGGCCCTCGATGCGGTTCCGGACAGTCCCGAACTGCGACTCGCCCTGGGCCTGGCGTTCGTACGCGTCCAGGACTACGTGTCCGCCGAGACCGAGTTGCGCACGGCAGCCGCGTCACGCCCGGGTGACCCGTACTTCGGTTTCGTCCACGCGGTCGCTCTCGACGGATTGGAACGACGCGCCGAGGCGACGACCGTGCTCGAAGCGGTGCGCGCGTTGCACCCCGCGGACCGCGACGTCCTGACCACCTTGATCCAGTGGCACCACGAGGCCGAACGAACCGCGCTGGTCCAGGAACTCGCGGGTACCCTTCGCGCCAGATTCCCGAACGACGAAGGCATCCGCGAACTGCTGCAGGGTCTCGGCCAGGACGACTGACGCGACTTCACCGAAACATCCAGCAACGGGCTTCGTAGAGCGCGCCATGAACGGTTTCTGGGAGTTGGTCGTGGCGATCCTCACGTCGGTCCTCGGTTGTTGGGCCGGCGCCTACTGGTTCTCCAGGACCTACAAGGGACCCTGGGCGAGCTCGGAAGGTTCGGACGAGGATCCCGGTTCGAAGCAATAGGTAGAGTGCGTGCATGGCGCGCCTGGTCTCCAACCCTCCGAACCCGTGGGCGGGACCGCACGTCGAGTGGCTGGGCGAACCTCCGCCCGCCGGCTTCCAGGTGTTCGAGGAGGACGCCAAGTCCGCGTTGACCAAGAACGACTCGCCCGACGTGCCGTTCACGTGGAGCTTGAACCCCTACCGCGGCTGCCAGCACGGCTGCGCCTACTGCTACGCGCGCCCGACGCATACGCACTTGGGTTTCGGTGCGGGGACGGACTTCGACACGCGCATCGTCGTCAAGCGCAACCTGCCCGAGGTGTTCCGCCGCGAACTCGCGCGCGGGAAAGCGAAGGGCACATGGATTGCATTGTCCGGCGTCACCGATCCGTACCAACCGATCGAGAGCCACTACAAGATCACGCGCCAGTGCCTCGAGGCCGCGCGCGAGTTCCGGCGCCCGATCGGCATCGTGACGCGCGGGTCCTTGGTGCGGCGTGACGCCGAGTTGTTGGCCGAGATGGCGCGCATCGCGCCCGTCCGCGTCCACATCTCGATCCCCTTCGTCGACCCGGACGTGTCGCGCGCCATCGAACCGGCGGCTCCGGCACCTGCAGCGCGTTTCGAGACTCTGCGCATCCTGAGCGAGGCGGGCGTCCCCACCGGCGTCGCGGTGGCGCCCGTCATTCCTGGACTCAACGACGATCAGATTCCCGAGATCCTCCAGCGAGCTCGCGACGCCGGCGCCGAACGAACGTTCACGATCTTGCTACGCCTGCCTGGCGAAGCGCGCGAGGTGTTCGAACAACGACTGCGTGCGAACTTGCCGCTGCGCGCCGACAAGGTGATGCATGCGCTGGACGACGCTCGCCGCGCCCAGGGCACGACGCGCATCGAGTTCGGCGAACGCATGCGTGGTCGCGGACCGCGGTGGGACCTGATCCAGGACACGTTTACCCTGCACGCCAGGCGTCTCGGATTCGAGCACACCGACGAGGAACTCGACGTCCTCGCGCCGGATACTCCCAAATCACAGCAGGGCGAGTTGTTCGATTGATCGCGCCTCGATCGGAGATCCGATCGTCGCCTGTGGGGCCGTGGAGGGCGCTCACTGGATGCCGACCGTTTGGTTTCTTGCACTGCTCTCCAGCTTTACCTACAGGTGAAGCATGGACTTCGCGAAGCGGCGTCCGTTCGCAACACGAGCTCCAGCAATCGAACGACGGAATTCATGACACCAAGCAGCGCAGCAACGGGGGGCCTGACACCGGCCGGGGCATTCGCGGGGACTGGCGGCGTACTCGGCCAACAGTCCCTCGTTCTGAACAAGTCCTGGGCGGCGATCGCCACGACCTCGGTGCGCGATGCGTTGTCGATGATCTTCACCGGTGCCGCGAAAGCGATTCAGCCGGAGACGTACGAGATGCACGCGTTCGACACGTGGAGCGACCTCTCGCCGGCCCCCGACGAGCCCTGCGTGCGCACCGTCTCCCTGAGCATCCGCGTGCCCGAGGTCATCGTGCTGACCCAGTTCAACGGCATGCCCCACGCGCACGCCACGTTCTCGCGCCGCAACCTGTTCCGCCGCGACCACAACACGTGCCAGTACTGCGGCAAGCGACCGGGCACGTCCGAGCTGACCATCGACCACGTCATGCCGCGTTCACGCGGCGGCGGATCGAGCTGGGAGAACTGCGTCCTGGCCTGCGTCCCGTGCAACCGCCGCAAGGCGAACAAAACACCGTCCGAAGCGCACATGCACCTGTTGAAGCCGGCGGTCGAACCGACGTGGACCCCGATCATGGAGGTCCCGATCGCCCGCGTGCGCCAGTCGTGGAAGCACTTCGTCAGCGACCGGTACTGGGACGTGGCGCTACAGCCTTGAGTCGCTCGACTGCTTGCATTCCAACCGTTCGTCGCTGACGAACGCGACGACGTAGTCGAAGGCGTACGACCTTCCCCCGTCGTAACTGACACGGCAGCGATAGGCGTTGCCAGCACCCACCACGATGCCCTGGGGCTCGAAGATCAGCGTGGGGCCGGCGCCGTAGGATCCAGGGTCGACCATGACGGACTCGACCGGTACGGGGTCACCATCCGGCAGATAGAGCTCGCCGAGCTTCTGCATCGTGACCGAGATCGAATCGACCTTGGGCAGCGAGCCCTTCAGTGGCGTGATGCTCCAAGCGTAGTGTGAGCCGAACATCTGGGTCGGGACGAAGCCGGCGGGCGGGAACATCACCGCGTCCATGCCCTGGATCGGCTTGCCGCTCGTATCGAAGGACCACATCGCGGAGAACCCGCCCGATCGACCGAAACCCGTCTTCAGCATCGTGGGGTTGATGCACCATCGACGATGCCCCACGCGGTCCACGTTCGATGGATCCGAATCGTCCATGTAGGAATCGATGGAGCCCGGGAGCGAGGTGCCCATCGACAGATTGCTGGAGCTCGCGCCGCGATAGCCTTGGTTGTACAGCTCCTCGTCGGTGTCCGGCAGTCGCTCCGGCGTGTGCGAGAGGCGCCCCAATCGTCGGCAGAGCTCGGCGGCAGCGGCACAGCACTCGTTCCATTCGGGGACCAGCGTCATGCCCTGCCAGTTCAACCCGCAGAGCGCGCGATACGTCTGCAAGCGATGGAGTGCCAGCACGCGTTCCTGCTCCGACTCATCGCCGGTGACGGGCTGGTGCTGAGCACGAACCAGTTCGGCAATCAGGTCCGGGGAGCTTCTCGGGAACGGGACGATTCCATCGAGATTCAGGAGCTCGCCATTCTTCCAAACCTGCTGCGCGACCACCTTGCCGTCGTCCCTGACCTTGAGGTTCCCGTTGAGCTTCCCGGCATTGTAGACCGCGTTCATCACCCAGGAACCGTCCTCGCTCGAACGCGTGTACTTGCCAGCCAACTCGCCGTTCCGGTAGCCACAGGTGATCGCCTTCTTGCCGTTGGCGTGGAAGGTCTCGTGGCGACCGTCGAGGACACCGCGCTTCCAGGTGGCGACGAGGATCTTCTTCCCATCCGGCTGGAACCGCTGCTCGCGACCGTGGAACTCGCCGTTCGCGTACTGCGCTTTGATCAAGATGCTGCCGTCGAGCGCATACTCGACGAAGGACCCATCGCGTTCGCCGTCAGCGTTGGTCTGGTACTCGCGCTGCACTTCACCGCTGGGGAAGTGTTCGACGACGTCGTTGGTCGGCGTGGCGAAGAAGGTCGCGACCCAGAGCAGCACTACGAAAGGTGTGTGGCTCAGCATTTCAGTATCGTCCCTGGGCGTACACGTACGTGCCGACCGGGTCCTCGGCCAGCTAGCCTACCCGGATCGCCCAGATTCAGGTCGACAGGCACCGGAAGCGGGATGGCAGCACCACGCGCTCAAGAACCCGATTTCCAATCCTCATCGAGGAACAGGCGCACATAGGGCGCGTAATGAAAGCGGCGATTACGTGAGTAGCCGGTGATTTCGGTCAGTATCCCGAGATCCGACATGCGGGCCACGAGGTTGTTGGCCGCCGGGTAGGTCGTCCCCGTGACTTTGCGAATGTCCTCGACGGAGACGATGGGGCGATCGAAGAGAGACTCCAGGGCCTTGTGCCCGTTGCCCGCGACGCGCCCGAGCTCATCCGTGATCTGGAAGCGGTGCCGTTCACGCATTTCGAGGATCCTGCGGGCTGTTTCCGTCGCCTCCGCGCTGACCTCGATCACACCTTGCAGGAAGAAGGCCAACCACGACTCCCAATCCCCTTCGTCGCGGACGGCTTGGAGTCGTTCGTAATACTCAGCCCGTCGCCTCTTGAAGTAGTGAGAGAGATACAGGACCGGCTTGCCGAGGAGTCCGCTCTCCGTCAGGAGGAAAGTGATCAAGAGTCTTCCAACTCGCCCGTTGCCATCCAGGAACGGGTGGATGGTCTCGAACTGCGCATGAGCCATGCCGACCTTGATCACGGTCGGAAGATCGTCAGCTTCGTGCAGGAATCTCTCGAGTTGCCCTAGCGCTTCCGGGACGTCATCGGGCGGCGGTGGAATGAAGTTCGCGTCCGTCAGCCCACAACCTGCAGGTCCGATCCAGTTCTGAGTACGCCGGGTCTCCCCTGGAGTCAGATGACTTCCGCGCGCACCTTCGAGCAGGCACTCATGAATCTCCCGGATGAGGCGAATGGAAACGGGAAGGTCCTCGAGGCGAGCCAATCCATGCTTCATGGCTCGGACGTAGTTGACCACCTCATGAACGTCGTTCGGTCGAGCCGTGTCTCCGAACAGGTCTGCTTCGGCTGCCAGCAAGTCCTGAAGGGAGCTCTGCGTACCCTCGATCTGGCTCGAGAGGACGGCCTCCTTGCGGACATACATGAAGACGAAGAGCTCCGGATTCGGAAGCGTCTGTACGGAACCGTCGAGCCGCCCGAGAGCCCGATCGGTCTGGGACAGGAGAACCTGGAGCTGGCCCTCGAGTCGGATCGGCGGGTCCGGTGGCAAAGGAGCCGGAAGGAAGGCCCTGTATCCGGTTGGTTGCTGCCTGTAGCGGCCGGCGCGACCGGCTGAATCGGGATGGTGCGGAGTCATATATCTCTCTGCCTACACCATACCTGAGGAAGCATATCTATAGTATAGGCACAGAGATATACAGATCCAGTCGCTCGGTATGTTTCAGCGAGCCATGAACATGGCCGGAGGCTCCGTGGCCTCCAACCCGCCATCACTTGATGTGCACGTAGCGGCCGCCCGAGTCCTGGGAGAGGCCGCGCATCATCTCGGAGTCGCGGTCGACCGAGATGCAATGGATGCGGATGTGGCGCGCGGCGTTCCAGCGCGCGACCTCGGCGCGGATCTCGGCCTCGTCGTTGATCTCGCCCATGGTCGGGGCGCCGTCGGACATCAGGTAGATCGTGTCGACGTCGGGGTCCTCGAACGCGCGCTTGAGGCCGTCGTAGATCGCGGTCGCACCCATCGCCTGGCGACCGCGCACGTAGCGGATCGACTCGGCGCGGGCGCGTTTGGCCATCTTGCGCAGGCCGTCGCCCTCGACCTCGACGCCGGACCCGAAGAAGACCATCTCGTAGAGGATGCCCTCGGGCAACTTGGCGAGGACGCGGCTGAGTTGGTCCTTGGCGACGTCGAGCTTGGTCGGACCCGCGCCGGAACCGCCGCGCGAGACGCCGGCCTTGACCTTGGCGGGCTCCTCCATCGAGCCCGAGATGTCGAGCACGAAGCAGATGGCGCGGCTGGTCACCGGGATGCCGTAGAAGTCGCCGGGCTTGTACTGGTTGGGCGTCACGGATTCGCGACGCTCGAACTCGGCGGTTTCCGCATACATGCTCTCGGGCAGCACGAAGGTCTTCGACTCGGTTCGCCACCAATCCTTCCAGCGCTTGGCGGAACGGCCATGGTCCAGACCCGTCAGCAAGCGCAACGCGTCGTGCACGTCATCGACGAGGCGGCCTTCCTCCTTGTCCATCCGACCGATCAACAAGGGCACGCTCTCGATGCGACGTGCGGCCACGGTCGCGCGGTACGCCTCGGCGCGCACGGACCACTCCTTGTCCTTGAGCAAGTTGTGCAGCTTGTCGAGCGCTCGCGGATCGCCGTTCGTCGCCAGGGCGACCGCGGCGGCCATGCGCTTGGCCTGGTCCTTGCTCTTGGCGAGCTTGACCAACTCATCGCGCCATTCGACCTCGTCGGAGCGCAGGTGGTTCTCGCAAAGGATCGCCTGGCGACGCACGGAAGCATCCGCGTGGTCGTGGAGCTTGCCGAGGCGATCGAGGTGAGCGGCCAGTTCGCCGTCGTTCGCCAATCGGGACAGGGCAGCCAGCACGATCGACGGATCCGGATCGGCCAGGACCTCGCCCAGCACCGAACTGGTCCCCGTGCGCACCAACAACCCGAGCAGGATCAAGCGAGCGCGACGGGGCATCGTCCGGTCGACCGCGAAGCGCTCGATCGCAGGCGTCCGACCGGCGTCCATCACGGCTTCGAGGACGCGCAACATCACGGCGTGGTGGGACAACGCGTCGAATCCGTCGTCCTGATCGGAGGTCAGGCCCAAGTACGCGACTCGAGTCGGTGCATCGAACGCCGCAAGGCGCAGGGCCAGCTCGAGGCCGGCGTCGTCGCCACGGAACATCAGGAACGGTGCCAGAGGCGTGGCGATGCGTGTGCGCGCGCGTGCATCGGCGGAGTTCGACAACACGTGGCCGAGGTCGAGGATCGCAGCCTCGCCGATCTCGAGCAACGCGGTGATCGCACCGGAACGGAACTCGTCCTTGGCACGCAACGCCTCGTCCTGCAACCAAGCTCGCGCGCGTTCCGAGGCGGCTGCGTCGTGGAACAGGCGGGCGGCGAAGTAGGCCTGGTCGCGACGGCGGGCGCTCTTCAACGTCCCGGTCGCCTGGATCAACGCGGTGACCGCTTCGGGCGTGTCGAGGTTCGCGATCGCTTCGAACACGGCGGGATCGACGGAATCTCCCTCGTTGCGGACGGTCGCCACCAGGTTGGCCAGCTCGTCGACGGAACGCGCGAAGGCCGTGGGCGCGAACGCGCACCAGAGCAGGGCGGCCACGAAACCGGCCGCGATCGTGCGCAAGGTCATTTGAGCCCGAGCTTCTTGGCGTTGTCCCGGACCCACTTGCGCGCGGCATCCGCCTCGCCGATTCGCGTGCCCGCGTCCGCTTTCCAGTCACGGCCGGTCAGCTTGCGCAGCGCGGCTTGCACGTCCCGACGCAGCGGAGTCCAGGTGCGCCAACGCGCCTCCCAGTAGGCGGCCGGCGGGTTGGTCGGATCGTCGACGTTGGCGGGCGCCGGGCCGGCCAGAAGATCGCAGAGCGCCAGGAATGCCTTCTCGCTCTTCGTGTCGATGTCCACCAGGAGTGCGATGCAGCTGCGCGCCATCTCGGGCGAGCGCAGTTCGTTCAGCTCGCGCACGACGCTGTCGGTCGCTTCGACGTACTGGAAGCGCGCGAACACCTCGAGGATCGCCTTGGCCGTCAAGGGGCGATGCGTGCGCAGGTCGTTGTCCTCGAACGCACCGACCAGGATCGGTCCGGCCTTCTGGATCGGTTGATAGGCCAGCACGTGCGTGGCCGCGACCTCGATCACAGCGCGACGTTCGTGCAGCAAACGCTCGATCTCGACCTCGTCCCCCTCGAAGCCGGTCGCCAAGGCCTCGTCGGCCGCCCACTTCTGATCCACCTTGGACAGCTTGTACGAGAACGCGGCCTTGGCCAGCTTCAGGACGTCAGGGTTGTCCAAGGTGACCAGGGCTTCGAGGGCCGCGGCGATGATGGCTCCGTCCTTGGACTTGGTCGCCGCCTTGTGAGCCTTCAGCAGCTCCTTCAATTCAGCCCGTTCAGCCGTTCGCGCGGGAGCCGGCACCGCGGCCTCGACGACCTCGCCCTGGTCGGACTCGTTCGGCTGCGGGGAGTCGTCCTGAGCTCGGGCCGACGTCGTGAATCCTGGGAACAGGAACAGAAGGATCAAGGTCCGAATCATGGGAGAGGGGGCTGGAGGAGCGCCGCGTCACTTCAACCTAACATCGAGTCCGGGGCACGGGGGATGTCGCCGGGGGCCGACTGCGCGTACCCTCTGGGAGATGGCCGCCACACGCCCCAACCGCGCATTCCTGCTCCTCCTGGGCCTGATCGCCACGGTCCTTCTGGGCTGGGTGCTTCATGTCGGGGCGGGGATCATTCAACCGATCGTCATCGCGCTCCTGATGGCCTCGATGCTGCGGCCGGTCGTGTTGATGCTGGCCCGGCGCGGGATCCCGCCCGCGTTGACGGTTCTGGCGCTGACGACGGTCCTGTTCCTGGTGCTCTTCCAGGTCGGGATGATGATCCAGCAGAACATCACCCAGTTCCTGACGAACACGGGTGAGGTCGCGGTCGTCGACGACGCGGGAATTCCGATCGACGGCGAACTCGTGATTCCGATCGAGGCTGGCGAATTCGGCTCCGAACCGATCTTCGACCCGAGCGACGATTCCGGTTCCGACGCGGACACGAACCAGGATCAAGAGCCGGATCCCACCGCGGGCGACACCGATGAGACTCCGAATCCCGACGGCTCCTCCGAGGACGCACCGGTCGAGGAGGAGAAGGACGAGGACGAAGAGCTGACGGGCAAGGAGCTCGAGGCCACGACCGGCTGGACCAGCATCGTCGAGGACTTCTGCCGGCGCATCAAGGAGTCCGAACGCATCCCCAAGGACGGCAAGGGCTACCTGATCAAGATCCTGCGCGGCATGGACCCGGCCGAGATCGCCGAGGGCATCGCGCTGTCGGGCGTCGACTTCGTCAAGACGCTGCTGCTCGTCCTGATCTACATGGTGTTCATCTTCGCCGAGCAGGCGATCTTCCGCCGCAAGATCCTGGCCATCGCCGGTGACCGCCAGGGGGACGCGGCCGAGATCCTCGACCGCATCGGCCGCGGGATCCAACGCTACCTCGGCGTGAAGACGGTGGTGTCGTTCCTGACGGGCGCCCTGTGCTACCTGGTGCTCGTCACGCTCGAGATCCCGTACGCGCTGCTGTTCGGGTTCCTGACGTTCCTGCTGAACTACATCCCGACGTTCGGCAGCATCATCGCCAGCATCCCCCCCACCGTGACGGCGCTGGCCATCGACAGCGATCCCACCAAGGCCATCGTCGTGTTGGCCACCTACCTGGCCGTCAACCTGACGTTGGGTTCGTTCATCGAACCGCGCATCCTGGGACGCGAGCTCAATCTGTCACCGCTGGTCGTCGTCATCTCGGTCGTCGTCTGGGCCGGTTTGTGGGGCGTCGTCGGCGGCTTCCTGGCCGTGCCGTTGACCGCCGCGCTGCAGATTACGCTGGCCTCGAACGAGACGACGCGCCCGATCGCGATCATGCTGGGCAGCGGCCCGCCGCGCGACAAGAAGCGCGGCAAGTCGAGCGGCGGCGAGCCCGCCAACAAGTCGTCCGCCGCCGCCTGACCGCCGCGCGCGGCGCGCTCAGCCGACGGGGCTGATGAAGTCGTCGGGTTTGACGGCCAGGAGCGAACAGTCCAGTTCGTAGAGCAGCTTCTCGGCCGTGTTCCCGATCAGGAAGCCGGAGATGCCGCCGCGCGAGACCGTGCCCAGGACGACGAGGTCGGGATTCTCCTTCTTCACGAGTTCCAGGATGGCCGCGGAGGGCGTGCTGTTGGCCAGCAGGACCTTGCCGCGCTCGCCCAGTTCGGCGAAGGCCGGAATCGCCCGAACGTGCCGCGTGGCCGCATCGACGATCCCCTGCGTCCCCTTGCGAAACTCCTCATCACCGATTCTCGAGTGGCTCATCTGCAACTCGAGCGGCACCTGCCAGGCATGGACCACGAACAACTTGCACTGCTCGTAGTTGGCCATGAGCGCCCCGTACCGGATCGCCAGGTCGCCGACCGCCGAGAGGTCCGTCGCCGCTGCGATCGAATGGTGCACCATCTCCTGTTCGGGTTTGATGACCCACACGGGACACGGGCACATGCGCAGCAGCGTCATCGAGACGCTCCCCAGCTTGCGGTCGTCCCGACGTCGGTGATTGCGTTTGGCCACGACGACCAGGTCGTGGGAGCCCGACCGGACGTGATGGATCAAGGCCAAGGCGGGTCGCTGGTCGTCCAGGACCAGGTCGGAGGTCACGGCCGCGGACTCGGATTGCAGCTCGGCCAGTTCGGCACGTCCGATGTCCAGGTCGCCGTGAACCGCGGAGTCCTCACCGCTCCGATGGGTGGAGTGGACGAAATCCACCTTCGCACCGCACTGTTCGGCGAGCCGCAGCGCGTGTCGAGCGGCGTTCGCGCTGCCCTCGGTGAGTGCCCCTCTCTCGTCGAAGTCGGTTCCAACCAATATGTGGTTCGGTGTCATCATCTGGCGTTCCGGGGAGGTTCGGTCCCGGCTGTGGTCCATGGCGGGATGGCGAGTCGGCGGGGCCCACCTAGCTCGGAACGCCATCGGGGTTCAACCCCAAAGTCGGGGTCGTCTCGGCGCGATTCCGTCGATGCGTTGCGCACCTGCGCACTCGTTCGTATGCGGCAGAAACGTACGCGCAGCGACTCGTTGTTCTGCCCACTATGCCGTCGTCACGCTAGGTCGAAGTCGGTTGGTTGGCAGTGTCGATGAATCGTTCGTGGCGCGCGGGTTCGCGTTGCCCTGTGCATATCGAGACGAGGACCAACGTGATGGCGTTCAAGCCGAGCGCCAACAGCCCGGTGTGAACGGGCAACTTCACGTTCATGACTTCGCAGACCACGATCGTCGCGCTGCCGACCGCGAGTCCCGCGAGGAGTCCGTGACGCGTCGCGCGACGCCAGCAGAGCGTGGCGATGACCACCGGCGCGAGTTGGCCGACGGGTCCGTAGGCGAACACGAGCAGGCTGACGATGTGGAACTCGCCGAACGCACCGACCGCGAAGAGATAGCTGACGAGAGCCACGACGACCAACAGCGCGCGAATCGCCCCGCGCTCACGCTCGGGGCTGAGGTCCAAGCGCAGGCCGCGCACACCTCCATCGCGCACCAGGATCGAGGCCGCCGCATGCAGGATCGAGTCCCCCGACGACATCGAAGCCGCGAGCGCACCGGCACAAAAGAGCCCGACCAGAACGGGCGACAGATCCAGATTCAGGATCAGATGCGGCAGGATCCCGTCCGCGGACGCCGGCGGGTTCTCCATCCCGATCGCCGCGAAACCGAGCAGGAAGATCGGTACCAGGAACAACAGGAACGTCGGATACAGCACGACGGTGCGACGTAGCACATCGCCGTTGCGTGCGGTGAACGCCTTCATGAACAGGTGCGGCCAGAAGCTGAAGCCGATCATCATCACGACCAGTCGGCTGGAGTACTGCGACCAGGTCCAGGGCGCGACGACGCCAGGTTCCGGAGTACCCGTGTATCCCGGGGGCACGAGCATCTTCGGGTCGCGTTGGACCAAGCCGTCGAACATCTCGTCCACGCCTCCGTGCATCAGCTCCGGAACCGTCAACCCCAGGATCCACGCCAGCACCATCATCAAGATGCCCTGCAGCGCGTTCGTCCAACCGACCCCCAGAACGCCGCTGCGCCAGACGTACATCAGCACGACGCCGTACACGAGCGCCGCCCCGACGTCGGGTCCGATGTCCCCGCCCGTGATGGCTTCGAGCACGATGCCCGCGCCCTGCATCTGCAAGGCCAAGTACGGAACGAATGCGACGATGGCGACCAGCGCCATGACGATGGCGAGCGCCGGTGATTGGAATCGTCCGGCGACCATCTCGCCTTGGGTGACGTATCCATAGGCGCGCCCCACGCGTGCCGCCCGCGGACCGAGCCAGTAGAACGGCACGAATCCGAGGCAGCCGTAACCCAGCAGTGCGAAGGCGCTCGCGCCTTTCGTGTAGACGGCGGCGGGTTGTCCGAGGAAGGCGAACGCGCTGAAGATCGTCGCGCCGGTGATGAAGTACATCACGAACGTGCCGAGCGTCCGGTCGCCAGCGACGAAGCCGTCGGAGCTGGCGCTCGAGCCCTTCCCCGCACGCCAACCTACGGCCAAGCTGATCGCCAGGTAGCCCAGGACGATGCCGAGGATCATGCGGACTCTCGCTTGGCCCGTGCGGTCTTGCCGGACACGGCTCGGTGATAGAGCGCCATCGCCAGGCACGTCAGGAGGATCCAGAGGATCTGCCAGGCGAACGCGAAGGGCAGTCCGAGGACGCGGGGCTCGACCCGCGCGGTCCATTCCGCGACGGGCCAGACCAGGGCGAGCAGGCAGGCGAGCAAGTAGGCGCCGAGAAGGACGTGGGCCATGTGCAGAGGATACGCTGGAGCCGTGGGCGAACCGAACGCAGGCATGGGATCGAGGGACAGGCGGCCGCGAGGACTCAGGCCCGTGAGTCTCTTCGTGGCCTTCGCGTGCGCTGTTTCCGCCTTGATCCTGGTCGCCTGCACCGACGGGAGCCCGGAATTCGGACCGCGCCCGATCCTCCCGATCTCCGTGCCCGACGCCGTTCCGGAGGCCCTGGGCCCGAACGCGATGGACGTCCTGCGCGACATCACAGGCAGCGCGCCGGGCACGCTGGTCGTGCTGGATGCGGCCTCCCCCGCCGTGCGCCTGATGGTGTTGCCGTTCGCCGAGAAGCACGGCATCCCGGTGATCGCGTGGACCTCGCCCAGCCCGAACGTGCAGGAGTTCGAGGGTCACCGGTTGTTGCGCACCGACCTGGAACGCCTCGACCTGACCGCGATTCCCGCGTGGGCGCCGACGATGGACGTGCGCAGTGCCGTGCAACGGGACTACATGCTGCGCGAACTCGCGTACTTGATTCGGGATGCCACGCCGCCCGTGGCTGTCGTGTTGCCCGAGGGCGTATGGAACGATCTGCGCGAACCGATGATCGCGCAGGGTTGGACGCTCGGCGAGGTGACGCGCGCGCAGCGCGAAGCGCTGGCTGATTACGACCTGCGCACGATCGACCTGGCGATCCTGGCGACGATGCTCGAGAGCTCGCGCGGTGGGACGCCGGAGCAGATGCTCGCCTTGAGCCGTGTCGTCGAGACCTCCGAGGTTCCTGCGCATCCGCCGTTCCAGGACGATGCCGCGCGACTGCTCCTGGCCGCGCGTGCGCATCGACGTGCTGGAGATCTGCAGACCCCGGAAGCGTGGCTCGCGCGCGCAGGCGAGCTCGCGACGACCGGTCAACGGGCGCCCGACCCGCCGGGACACTGGTTGTCGACCTTCGACCTGCCCCAAGCCATCGAGTTCGAGGTCGCCTGTCTCGCGCGCGACCGCGGCGAGGACGTACGGGCAGCCTTCGACGCGTTGCTCGAGGACCTGCCCGAACTGGAGCCGCGCGAGAAGGTGAAGTCGAAAGGCATCACGTTGCTGCAGGACCCGTCGTTCGAATCCGGCGCACTCGCAGCGAACGTGGGAACGGGCTGGATCCAGGCGGGCTCCTCGGAACTGAGCTGGCCCGACGATGGGCTCGAAGGTCGCTGCTTGCGCATGACGGCACGCGCTGGACAGCCGGGGCGCATCTATCAACAGGTCCCGATCCGGTGGCGCTTGCGGACCGAGGGCGGTGCCGCGTTCAGCGTCCAGTTGCGCGCCGAGGAAGGCCGAACGCAGGCCACGTTGCGCGTGATGTACGGCGACGTCGCAAGCGGGGTAACCGTCACCTCACGCATCGTCGAGCTGACCGAGGACTGGACGCACTGCGAAGTTCTCGTCCCCGTCTCCTGGATCCACGACGACGTGATCCTGGCGGTCGAGACCGAGGGACCCGGCGTGCTGGAGTTGGACGCAGCGCAGTTCTGGGTCGAGAAGCCGACGCGCCCGATCCTGGCCTGGCGCGACCGCCGCATCGCCCGCGCGTGGCTGACGGCGGGAACGGCTCCGTAGTTCGGCCCTCGCCAGCCCAAGCGCGCATCCACGCGCTAGACTGCCGACGCTCATGACGCATTCGGATTCGATCGACAAGGTGCCCGCCTCGGCACCGGACTGCCATCCGGCGGACCACACCACGCGCGAAAGCACGCCGCTTTCGGATGCTGCGTTCGTCGCGGCGGTCAAGCTCTTCAAAGCGCTCAGCGACGAGCAACGCCTGCGTACGCTCGAGTTGCTGGCGCGCGGCGAAGCCTGCGTCAGCGAGATCGCCGCCAGCTTCGACGAGCCCCTTTCGACCGTTTCGCACCGGATGAAGCTGCTGGAGAGCGTCGGCCTGGTGACGCGCCGTCGCGGCGGTCGACATGTCTACTACGGCCTCGCGGACGAGCATGTCGTCCACTTGGTCTCGGACGCACTCGAGCACGTGACCGAGACGCGCTAGTGCAATCGGGAGTACCGCGTCCGGGAGTACCGTGTCAGTCACC
>TARA_R110002096_G_scaffold2933_2_pt1 | contig 36034 bp, 32 predicted proteins | sample TARA_R110002096 | Tara Oceans TARA_R110002096 (sample SAMEA4397295) | marine metagenome | biome: Polar Biome; feature: [DCM] deep chlorophyll maximum layer (ENVO:01000326); material: water (ENVO:00002006), including particulate matter (ENVO:01000060) such as... | depth 35 m
TCCTGGAAATATCGTGCGAGGCTATTCACGCATTCACTTTAAATACATAAAACCAATTTCGAATTGGACGCCCAATGACCAAAGTTAAACTTATCGGTTACCTTGACATCCCACATGAACGGCGCAATTCCATTTTTGTTGCACTCTCTGAACACATCACCCTGACCCGTGCAGAGGATGGGTGCATCACATTTGAGGTCACCGAATCTGACACCATTGTTGGTAGGTTAAATGTAAACGAGTTGTTTACAGATCAAGCCGCTTTTGATTTTCATCAATCCCGCACAAAAAACAGTGCATGGGCCAAGACAACCGATGGAATTCCACGTCATTACACAATCTCAACTGAGCCATGACCTTTGACGGCGTTTACACAAAATTAACCATGTTTAAAACTTTCTTCGATGGGTACTTAAAAATTCAATAAAAATCTTTATTTATTTGCTGCTACAATTGGAAATCACTATCATGCTGGCGATTATATTAGAGGGGTACATTGATATTCCCAGCGACCGCTTTGACGCAGTTGCCCGCGTAATTCCCCAGTACGTCCAAGAAATGGTGGCGCGCCTAGGCTGTATATCCTTTGATATTGTCCCCAGTCCTGACATCCCGCATCGTTTTTTGGCGAAAGGAACCTTTCGCGATCAGGTAGCAGTTGATGCGCATTTCAAACCCTCCAAGGCATCAGACTGGGCGAAACTAACGGCGGGGCTGCCGCGCATTTATATGGTGTCACGTACCGATTAATGCCCCGCACAAAATGATGCTTATCAACACCTAGTTTAACAAAATAAGCCTTGTTCAGAAAATAGCACAGGATACTGTCCACCAAAACCAAAGGGCAGGTCAGTTGCAAAATTCCATGAGCAATACAACCAAGGCAGTTTTATGGATGACAGGGGCGATTGGGTCATTTTCAGCCATGGCCGTTGCAGGTCGCGAGGTTGCGATCGATTTGGACACTTTTGAAATCATGACCTATCGTTCACTGATTGGCCTGGTAATCGTTTGTACGTTTGCCCTTATTTTTCGCACCCAAAATCAAATATCCACCGACCGGTTTGGTTTACATTTCTTGCGTAATTTGGCGCATTTTGCAGGGCAAAACCTGTGGTTTTATGCGCTGACATTGATCCCCTTCGCACAGCTGTTCGCGTTTGAGTTTTCGGTTCCCATGTGGGTGATGTTGGCCGCGCCATTTTTGTTGGGTGAGCAACTGACCCGTATCCGTGTTACATCTGTGCTGGTCGGATTTATCGGGATACTCATTGTCACCCGCCCATGGTCGGCAGGATTAGAGCCCGGGATCATCGCCGCAGCCTTATCCGCCATTGGTTTCGCCGCCACATCGATTTTCACCAAAAAACTGACAGCAACCGCGACCATCACCTGTATCATGTTTTGGCTCACCTCTATGCAGCTGGTGTTTGGTCTTATCGGCGCGGGCTATGACGGCGACATTGCCCTGCCCACCAGTACCTCGTTGCCTTGGGTGATCTTGATTGGCCTGTGTGGGTTATTGGCGCATTTTTGCATTACCCGCGCGTTGCAATTGGCCCCCGCCAGTTTGGTCACGCCCGTTGATTTCTGTCGCCTGCCAATAATAGCAATAATCGGGTTTATTTTCTATAACGAGCCTTTAGACATATACATAGTCGGAGGCGCCGTTTTGATTTTTGGGGCAAACTATTTCAACATTCTGTCCGAGGCACGCGCACGCAAAACAGCAAACGAGGTAACAACATGAGCAGGTTTTTCGGATTTGGGTCGTTGGTGAACCTGCACACCCACGATTATGTTGATCCCAAACCGATGACCGTTACAGGATGGAAACGTCAATGGGTCAGTTCGACCCTGCGCGATGTGGCGTTTTTATCGGTCACACCCTGCGCCGACACCACATTGCAAGGCATGAGTGCCAGTACGGTTGGCATCGGATGGGCGGCGTTGGATGTTCGCGAACAGGGATATAACCGCCACCCCCTGCCCGACACCGACATGCAGATATATATCGGATCACCCGATTGCATTCTGTTGGATGTCAAACAACCCATTTTACTGTCCTATTTGGATGTAGTTGTTCAGGGGTATCACACCCATTTCGGCCCCCAAGGCGTGGCGGATTTTTTCGCAACCACACAGAATTGGGACCACCCAATCCTGAATGACCGCGCCGCGCCGCAATACCCGCGTGCGCAAACTCTGACCGACCAAGAACGCACATTGGTTGACAGCCATTTGGATGCCTTATGAAACAGCAAACCGTATCTCTGGCTGCATGGATTACCTTGGCGGCACTGGCCGTCATTTGGGGTGGTAGTTTTCTGGCATTTGCATTGATCCTGCGCGAAGTTCCAGTTTTTACCATCGTCGCGCACCGTGTGTTTTGGGCAGCACTATTTTTATGGGGCTTGGTCATCGCAATGGGAATTCCACGCCCCAATTTGCAACAATGGCGCACGTTGATAGTGATGGGATTGCTGAATAACGTCATCCCGTTTTCACTGATCATTTGGGGGCAAACCCAGATCGAGAGCGGCCTTGCATCCATCCTGAATGGCACCACCGCGATTTTCACCTTCTTACTGGCCGCACTCTTCTTCGCGGATGAACGATTGACCCGTCGCAAATCATTGGGCGTGGCCGTTGCCTTTGTTGGTGTCAGTACGGTCATTGGCATTGATGCATTACGCAGTTTCGACATCCGTTCCCTTGCGCAACTGGCGGTGATTGGCGCATGTTTATCCTACGCCTTTGCTGCCGTTTGGGCGCGTTCGAAAATCAAGGGATTGCATCCGATCATGGCCGCCACAGGCATGTTAACAGGATCCAGCATCATTATCATTCCAATGGCACTGTTTATCGAGGGATTGCCCAGCTTTGCGTTGAATATAACCACCACCGCATCAATCATCTTCTTGGCCGTCCCTGCCACAGCCCTTGCATACCTGTTATATTACCGCGCGTTACGGTTGGCGGGCAGTGCGAACCTGTCCCTTGTGACGTTATTGGTGCCACCCGTGGCGGTATTTTTGGGCGCGGCCATATTGGGTGAACGCCTCAGCCCATCCGCGTTTTTGGGTTTTGGTTTGATCGCCCTTGGCATGGTGATTATCGATGGCCGCTTAGTGACACGCAAAAGCCGTTGAAGTTTGATCTCTAATTTGCTTTACCCATTGTGAACAAGGAAATATCCCATGCTGTATAATTCTGCATCTGACTGGAACAATGCCCGCACACACCGTGTGATGCTGTTTGGCATGTCGGGATTGGGAAAAACCTATATTTCGGAAATCCTGCGCGACAATGGCGATTGGTTTCATTACAGCGTCGATTACCGCATTGGCACACGTTATATGGGCGAACATATCGCCGATAATTTCAAGGCCGAGGCGATGCGCGTCCCCTTCTTGGCGGATCTGTTGCGATCTGATGCGATTTATATTGCCGCTAATATGAAATTTTCCGACCTATCGCCCTTATCGACATATTTGGGAAAACCCGGTGACACGGCCAAAGGTGGCATCGCGTTTGGCGAATATCAACGCCGTCAGGACTTGCATCGTACCGCAGAAATTAACGCCATGTTGGATACCGTGCATTTCATTGACCGCGCTAAGGTTCTGTATGACTACGACAACTTCGTGTGCGACACATCAGGTTCCGTGGTCGAGGTAGTGGATGGCAATGATCCAAACGACCCTGTGTTATCAACGGTGTCAAAACATGTGCTTCCCGTCTGGATCGAAGGTGCGCCAGATCATACCGAAGAGTTGGTGCACCGCTTTACCGCTGCACCAAAACCGATGTATTACAGCCCCGGTTTTTTGATGGAATGTTGGAATCTTTACCTGACGGAAAAAAACGTCACACCAGATGCGGTTAACCCCGATGATTTTATCGTTTGGGGATACCGTCGCCTGTTGGAAAATCGCCTACCAAGGTACCGCGCCATTGCAAAAAATTGGGGTATCACAATTCAGGCGAAAGATGTTGAGAATGTAAAAACATCACATGATTTCAATGCGTTGATCGCACAAGCACTGCAAGGATAGACAATGCCAATCCGTATCCCCGCCAAATTACCCGCCTTTGATGTCCTTAAAGCCGAGGGCGTGAATGTGATGTCACCGCGTGATGGCGACCGCCAGGATATCCGCCCGCTGCGTATTGGTTTGCTGAACCTAATGCCGCTTAAAATTCAAACCGAAACACAATTCGCCCGCCTGATCGGTGCGACGCCATTGCAGATCGAATTGACCCTAATCCGCATGTCCGAGCACAACTCGCGCCACACCGCCCCCGAGCATATGGAGGCGTTTTACCAAAGTTTCCAAGACATCAAAGATCAGAAATTTGATGGGCTGATTATCACAGGCGCCCCGATTGAACATCTGCCATTTCAGGACGTGACTTATTGGGAAGAGTTGAAAGAAGTATTCGCATGGACGCAAACCAACGTGCATTCGACGTTCGGTGTGTGTTGGGGAGGCATGGCGATGATCAACCATTTTCATGGTGTCGAAAAACATATTTTGGATCACAAGGTATTTGGCTGTCACCGCTGTCAGGTCACCGACCCAAGTTCGCGTTTTCTGACTGGTTTTTCGGATGATTTGGTGATCCCTGTCAGCCGCTGGACTGAAAACCGCGCCGATGAAATTCGCGCGGCAGGGATGAATATCCTGATCGACAGCGAAACATCAGGCCCGTGTTTGGTCGAGGATGCAACGCACCGTGCCTTGTATATTTTCAACCATTTTGAATACGACAAGGGCACCCTTAAACAGGAATATGATCGCGATGTTGCGCATAATACGCCGATCAATGTGCCAATGAATTATTACCCAAACGATGATCCATCGCGTGAACCGCTGAATAAATGGCGCAGCCACGCGCATCTTTTGTATGGCAACTGGATCAATCAAATTTACCAAACAACCCCCTATGACATGACAAAAATTGGGCAATAGTGTGCATTTTTGATCTGGTCGTTTGGTTTCATTGTTACTCTTGCGGTGCTTGTTTGGATTAGTTCCACAATCAAACAGGGACGTTGGGCAAAATCACATCCCGTGATCGGACAATTCATTTTGGTGGACGGCAAACGTTTGCACTATGTCAAACTCGGCACGGGCCCGCCCTTAGTCTTGTTGCACGGCGCGGGTGCAAACTTGCGTAATTTCACATATTCTTTGACCGATCAATTGCAGGATGATTTCACCATCTACGCATTTGATCGCCCTGCCCACGGCTATTCCGACATATTTGACCCGATGGGTGAAACCCTGTCCGAACAGGCACGCATTTTAACCAAGGGCATGCAAACATTGGGCGTCGAATATGCAACTGTAATGGGCTATTCATTTGGGGGCAGTGTCGCCATGGCAATGGCATTGGATTACCCCAACAACATTGGCACCCTGCTATTGGTGGCCGCGCCAATTCACACATGGCCAGACGAGAGTGTATCACTGACATACCGCGCCGCCGCCCTGCCCGTCATTGGGCCGATTTTGATGCACACAGCATATGCCCTGCTGCCTGGCCGCTATTTTGCCAAAAGCTACGCCAGCGTCTTTAAACCACAATCGGCACCGGATGGCTTTCTAGAACATGTCGGCGTCGGCCTGGCTGTGCAACCCCGTCGCTTCGTTGCCAATGCCCGTCAAATCGTGCCCTTGTTACCGCAAATCAAAACCATGATCCCGCGTTACGACGCGCTGACCTTGCCAATTGAAATCATCCACGGCACTGCGGATCAATCGGTGGGTTCTGAATACCACACCCGCGATTTCATGGATATGCAACCACGCCCCAACGTGCATGTAACATATATTGATGGTATGGGGCATGGGGTTGATCAATTGGCACAGGGCGAAATCGTCGCCGCATTGAAAAGGCTTTCAAATCAGCGCCTCGCATCCCATATTGAAGTCAAAGGAGATCCAAAATGACCAAGCCTTTCGATGGTGCCATCAGCACGTTTTACGAAAAACACGCCCCCGCCGACATGCGCGCATCAATTGACACCGCCAACAAGAAGGACATCGTGGATCCAACCTTCCCCTATTCCAAGATCATCAGCACCAAGGATTATGAAGCTGAGATTGACGAGCTGCAAGTCGAGTTGGTCAAAGTTCAATCATGGGCACAAGAAACGGGCGCACGGATTGCCATTGTATTCGAAGGGCGCGATGCCGCTGGCAAGGGTGGCACAATCAAGCGGTTTCGCGAAAACTTAAACCCGCGTTCCGCCCGTGTTGTTGCATTGTCAAAACCCACAGAAACCGAACGCTCTGAATGGTATTTTCAACGTTATATCAAACACCTACCGTCGGCAGGTGAAATTGTGATGTTTGATCGATCTTGGTATAATCGCGGTGTGGTGGAAAAGGTTTTTGGCTTTTGCTCCGACGATCAACGCACAACATTTTTCAACCAAGTGAATGATTTTGAAAAAATGTTGATAAATGACGGTATCATCCTGATCAAACTGTGGCTGAACGTTGGACGCGGTGAACAATTGCGCCGCTTTTTGGGACGCGAAAGTGACCGTTTGAAACATTGGAAACTGTCAAGTATCGACGTTAAGGGGCTGTATAAATGGGACGAATACACCACCGCCATTGGTGAAACCATGGATCAAAGCAGCTCAAACCACGCGCCATGGCAGGTCATCCGCACCGACGACAAAAAACGCGCCCGCATCGCCGCAATTCGCACCGTTTTAATGCATCTGAATTACCCAAGCAAAGACACATCAGCAGCCACAGCGCCTGATGCCAACATTACAGGTGGGCCCGAAATCCTTGGTTAAACGCGCGTATCATCACGGCAATCTAAAACAGGCACTGGTGGATGCGTCCATCACCCTGATCGAGGAAAAGGGCCCCATGGGATTCACCATGGCGGAGGCGGCAAAAACCGCCGGTGTTTCCGCCGCCGCTCCGTACCGACATTTTGATGGGCGCGAGGATCTAATCCGCGAAATCGCCCGCCAAGGGTTCGAAATTTTCGCTGATCTGATGGCATTCGCCTATGCCAAGGGCGACACACCGCTGGCGTCATTCGAGAGTGTTGGCCGCGCCTACCTTGCGTTCGCACGCAAATACCCCGGCAACTATATCGCTATGTTCGAAAGTAATGTTTCAATCAACGCCAGCCCCGAATTGGCCAACGTCGCCAACCGTGGCTTTGATGTATTGTCCAAAGCGGCTGAAGAATTATCAGCGCATCTGCCCCTGATAAAACGCCCGCCACCGATGATGATTTCGCAACATATCTGGGCGATGAGCCACGGCATTGTGGAATTATTCGCACGCGGCGAACCGGGCGCACGATCCCCCTTCAGCCCCGAAGAGTTGTTGGAAACCGGCACTGGGATTTACCTGCGTGGCTTGGGTATTTTGCCCGAGGATCAATAAATTCAAGTATTGTATTATAGCCATTAACCACCCCTTTTATATCGCTTTAACAAAAAATTGCTGCCACCCACTTGACGTAACCAGATTTACGACTACATATGTTAATGTGAATAACATTTACATTCACGCAAACCATAACCGAAAGGAACACACAAAATGACCTCCACCGTAACTTGGTTCAGCACTCCGATCCAATGGTTGGACGCACGTGGCAAGGGCGCATGGATCGCCGCCATGGTCCTTGGCTTTATTTTCCTCTGGCCCGTTGGCTTGGCCATCCTTTTTTACATGTTAGGAACCAATCGTATGTCACGTTCATTTTTTGGCTGTCCCAAATCACGCCGCACACGCGGTGCCACTGGAAACGCCGCATTTGATACCTATAAAGAAGACACAATCAGCCGCCTGAACGAAGAACAGGATGCTTTTAACGGATTTTTGCAACGCCTGCGCCACGCCAAAGATAAAACAGAGTTCGACCAATTCATGGACGACCGCGCCAAGCAACAAAAGTCAGACGCCAAAGAAGCCGCCAAAACGGCCTAAGGCATGAACTCAAGGCCTCTCTCCCCCCTCTTGTGGCCTTGCGCCTTCGTCCCCATAATCGGGGGCGAAGAAGCCCGAGGAAAATATGCCAAACTTTGATCTCAGCGGACTACCCGATCCTGAATCAGATCCACAGTTTTACGCAGGTGTGCCTTTCAAACGCTTGTTGGCGTGGTTCATTGATTTCTTTGTGATTGTCATTTTGACACTGGGTGCATCAATCGCGACATTGGGCATATTGGCGGTGTTGTTTCCACTGACATTGCTGGTAATCAACATCGGTTATCGAATCTACTTCTTACAGCTGAAATCGGCCACACCGGGCATGATGCTTGTGGGCATCGAAATTCGCAATCACATGGGTAACCGCCTGACATTACGTGAATCATTTTGGCATACAATTGTTTTTACACTGGCAATCATGACATTCGTTGTGAACGCGCTGTCTATGATCATGATGCTTGTTTCGCGCCATCATCAAGGTGTTCATGATTACCTCTGCGGGACGACCGCTATTAACCGACCAATGAAATAGTAACAAAAAGTTTAGAAATCAAACCGATTTCAGGGAATTGATAAAGGCAACCGTGCTTGCTAACATGCGGTAATGAAGCACAGTGTCCCCATTGCCCCACAGTTTTATGTGACTGCTCCGCAGCCCTGTCCCTATCTGCCTGATCGTGTCGAACGCAAATTGTTTACGGGTCTTCAGGGTGCGGACGGACAAGCATTGAATGACAGCTTGTCCAAACAGGGATTCCGCCGATCGCAAAACGTTTTGTATCGCCCAGCTTGTTCCGACTGCAATGCTTGTATCTCTGCGCGCATTCGGGTGGCGGATTTTAAGCCGTCCAAATCACAAAACCGCACTTGGCGGCGCAACAACGATATAAGCCGTGGCGCACATACCGCATGGGCGACAGAAGAGCAGTTTGATTTATTCAAAACCTATCTTGATACCCGCCACGCCGACGGTGGCATGGCGGACATGGATGTGTTCGAATTCAGCGCCATGATCGAGGAAACCCCTGTACGCACACGGATTGTTGAATACACACAGGAAAATGGAAACAACGCAGCACAATTGAAATACGCTTGTTTGACCGACATCTTGGACGATGGCATTTCGATGGTTTATTCATTCTTTGACCCCGAAATGGCACCGCGCAGTCCAGGCAAATTCATGATTTTGGATCACATCGAAATCGCACGCGAAATGGAACTGGATTATGTCTATCTGGGCTATTGGGTGCTGGGCAGTCCGAAAATGGATTATAAATCACAATTCGCTGCCCTAGAGTTATTCATCGACGGCGCATGGCAACGCATTGACGATGTTACAGATTTACCAATCGCTGCTGTGCATGGCTGTCCGCGCACAATATTGGAACAGGTGTCAAATCTGTCGATCCCAAACGCATCTAAACCATAATTTAATTCTATTTCCATGCCAATTTGTGTAATTTTATTGCGTAAACGTGCCTATGAAGCAATTTAATTACAAAAACCGCACTATTGTAAAACTTTATCCTTGACGCTTTCGCCTGACTTTATAATGTGTCGGCAATGTTAAATTTAAACGCAAATATTGTGGTCATTGTGATCACGCGCAAGGCGCGGTAGACGGAAAAACCGTTCACCAATCCTTGCACCCCCAATTCGGGGGTTTTTTTATGTCAAAGACGGAGCAAGACGATGAGTAAAACAATGACTGGCGCACAAATGGTAATTCAAGCCCTGAAAGACCAAGGCGTGGATACGATCTTTGGTTACCCAGGTGGCGCCGTTTTGCCGATTTATGATGCGATTTTTCAACAAAGCGACATCAAACACATCCTTGTCCGCCACGAACAAGGTGCCACACACGCCGCAGAAGGTTATGCGCGTTCCACAGGTAAACCAGGCGTTGTTTTGGTAACCTCCGGGCCGGGCGCCACCAACGCGGTGACGGGTCTTACGGATGCCTTGATGGATTCTATCCCCATGATTGTATTAACGGGTCAGGTGCCCACATTCATGATCGGATCGGATGCCTTTCAAGAAGCAGACACCGTTGGCATCACCCGCCCCTGCACGAAACACAACTGGTTAGTTAAAGAAACGGATAAACTGTCCGAAACCATCCACCAAGCCTTCCATATCGCCACATCTGGTCGCCCGGGTCCGGTTTTGATCGACATTCCCAAGGATGTTCAATTCGCAACAGGCACATACACAACCAAACCCAAATCACGCATTTCCCATTACGCCCCGCAGGTTAAGGGTGATTTAGATGCGATCACAGCACTGGTCGAGCTGATGGAAAAGGCCGAACGCCCAATCCTGTACACAGGCGGCGGCGTTATCAATTCGGGTCGCGGTGCCTCGCAATTGCTGCGCGAATTGGTCAAGGAAACCGATTTCCCAATCACGTCCACGTTGATGGGTCTGGGATCATACCCTGCGTCTGGCAAAAACTGGCTGGGCATGTTGGGCATGCACGGCACCTACGAGGCGAATTTGGCCATGCACGGCTGTGATTTGATGATCAACATCGGTGCGCGCTTTGATGACCGGATCACTGGTGTGTTGGATAAATTCAGCCCCAATTCGAAAAAGGCGCATATCGACATCGATGCATCATCCATCAACAAGGTCATCCACGTCGACATCCCCATTTTGGGTGATGTGGCACATGTTCTTGAGGATTTGTTAAAGGTTTGGAAATCACGCGGTCGCAAAACCAACTCGGCTGCCGTTAAAAAATGGTGGAGTCAACTCGATGAATGGCGCGCGAAAAAATGCCTGTCATACAAAGGTTCCAAAACCGTTATTAAACCGCAATACGCGCTGCAACGCCTGGAAGCATTGACCAAAAACCACCCCAATCGTTTCATCACAACCGAAGTGGGTCAACACCAAATGTGGGCGGCGCAATATCTGGGCTTTGAGGATCCGCATCGCTGGATGACATCGGGTGGATTGGGCACAATGGGCTATGGATTGCCCGCATCGGTTGGGGTTCAGGTGGCTCATCCTGACGGGCTGGTGATCAACGTGGCTGGCGAAGCATCATGGTTAATGAACATGCAGGAAATGGGCACATGCCAACAATATAATCTGCCAACCAAACAATTCATTCTGAACAACGAACGCCTGGGAATGGTACGCCAATGGCAACAACTGTTGCACGGCGAGCGTTATTCCAGTTCTTGGTCAGAGAGCCTGCCCGATTTCGTGAAATTGGCCGAAGCATTCGGCGGCAAAGGCATTCAATGTTCCGACCCTGCTGATCTGGATGATGCGATCATGGAAATGTTGGACTATGATGGGCATGTGGTTTTTGACTGTTTGGTGGAAAAACATGAGAACTGTTTCCCCATGATCCCATCGGGCAAAGCACACAACGAAATGTTGATGGGCGATGCCTCGACCGAAGGTGCTATTGATACCGACGGCGCGGTGATGGTTTAACTCACACCAAATTTAATATCAAAGGCGTCCTACACAGGGCGCTTTTTCCTGTTCGGGCGCGAAGCCTTAAGGGTTTTATTAACCAATTAGGGTTCAAATAATGCATGTCAAAACCCATCAAAAATCCACCCGCACACCCCCTTGGCCCTAAAATCATATTCTCCTATGGCATGACAAAATGCGGCTCAACGTTGGCTTTTGAATTGGCGCGCACAGGACTAGAGCTGGCGGGTTATCCCCAACCTGCGTTGGGTATGGACGGCCTGAACGGCGATGCGCGGATCAATTTCGCATCCCACCTGAGTGATGCTCAATTGGATGCGATATGGTGCAGGGTTCAAACGATCGGCCACCCTATTGTGATCAAAACCCACACCCGCCCCGATCCATGCGTGATTGATATGTTCAAGGCGGGCAACGCCGTGGCACACGCCACGTACCGCGATCCGCGCGATATGGCATTATCGATGATGGACCACGGCAACCGCAACCGCGCCCAGGGGAAATCTGCCTTCACCGAAATCACCGACTTAAACGCGGCGCGCATCAATATTAACAGTCAGATTGATACATTGACACAATGGTTGGTGCGTCCCAATTGCCTGCCGTTATTTTTCGATGATCTGGCCTTTGATACAGAAACAACAACACGGCAAATTTTGGCCAGCTTACAATTGGAACTGAACCCTGGTCGCGTTGCATCTTTTGTTAAAAATCGGCGATTTACGCAGAAAAACAAGGGCGTTCGCCGACGTTTTCGCGACGAGATGAGCCTGTCCGAACGCCACCAGTTTCGCACAGAATACGCCCCATTGTTCAAACATTTAATCAAACGGCGCAAATCAATTGCCATAACAGGGGATCCAATTTTCCCCGATGGAATGCAGTTGATCTAAACTTTGCGCTGACAAGGCATTCAAAACCTTTTATGGTGTGACAAACACATCAAAAGGGAATTGTGATGAATGCGTTATCATTGAAAAAGGGCTCTTCGAAAAACAGCGCCTATAATCTGAAAAACACCACGGGTGACACCATTGAAACGCATACCTTGGCCGTTCTTGTCGATAACGAAGCGGGTGTTTTAGCGCGCGTTATTGGTCTGTTCTCTGGCCGTGGTTACAACATCGAGAGCCTGACCGTTGCCGAAACCAATCACGTCAGCAATGAATCACGTATTACGATTGTAACAACGGGCACGCCGTCCGTGATCGTTCAAATTAAGGCACAATTGGCGCGTATGGTTGCCGTGCATCAGGTGAATGACCTGACGGTTGAGGGCCCATCGGTTGAACGTGAATTGGCCATGATCAAAGTTGTATCAAAAGGCGAAGATCGCGTCGAAGCGTTGCGCACATCCGAAATTTTCCGCGCCTCTGTGGTTGATACTACATTGGAAAGTTTCGTGTTCGAATTGACAGGAACACCTGAAAAAATCGACGCTTTCGTTGAATTAATGACACCGCTGGGGCTGGTCGATGTTGCCCGCACAGGCGTTGCCGCAATTTCACGCGGTTTCTAATTAAAAGGCGCCTCTTGGATACCAAGCCGCGCCTTTAATAATTCCTAAACAATGCCTATTTGGCGTTTGTCCAAACCGACGCCAATGCCACCGATGCCATACGTGCGGCGGCGCTATCTGCGCGGCTGGTCAGCAAAATTGGCACCTTGCCGCCCACAACCAAACCACCCGAGCACGCACCTGTCATATAGACCATCGCCTTGAACAGTGTGTTGCCAGAAACAATCTCTGGAACAATGATGCCATCTGCTTGACCAGCAACAGGATCACCTTGCAACCCCTTAATATCACGTGATTTTTCAGAAAAAATTAAATCCAACGCCAATGGCCCAGCGAAATCAGCACCTTCAATATTTTCGCGTGCCCACGCCGCCAATTCAGCACCTTCTAACGAACTTGGCACCGCTGGAATGACCACCTCTGTCGCGGACAGGAATGCCACTTTGGGATGTTCAACACCCAATGCCTTTAGCAGCTTAACTACACTGCGTGTGGCATCCTGACGGGTTGCAATATCAGGCGATACATTTACCGCCGCATCGGAAATCACAATAGGTGTGCCACCCTCTGGATGGGTCATCGAAAACAGATGCACAAATTTGGCACCCATGCGCAATCCTGCATCGCGGTTCAGCGCCGATTTCATAAAAACGTCTGTATGCAATTGCCCCTTCATCAACACATCAGCACTCCCTTGGCCACACAGGGTGGCGGCAGTGATGCCGGCCTCAGCTTCGCCATGGGTATCAATCAACTGATATGCGGATATATCCCATCTCAGCTTGTCTGCCTGGGCATGAATATCATCCGCCTCGCCGACAAAAATCGGGGTCATAATACCCGCATTCGTGGCCTCAAATGCGGCCTGCATTGGCAAGGGTGCGCCCGCGCGGGCGATTGCAACACGTGGAACGTTTCCTGATCGGGCGCGTTCCAACAAATCAGCGGGACAGATTGGATCTGCCCCGCTGATAAATTTGTTATTCATTCCCACGAATTTAGGCTCCTTTTTGTGGAACCATATCGCTTTTGGAAATTCCTGCAACTGCAACTGGCTTCTTCATTGCATCACGACGGAACGGTTCACCCAATTCCTTGTTCAACAAGATTTCGATGAATGTTGTTTTGCCTTCATTCATCTGTGCTTTGATCGCAGTATCCAATTGATCGGTCAGTTCGTCCATTGACGTCGCTTGAACGCCAATCAGTCCACATGCGTTGGCGATTCCAGCGTATGAAACCTCTGTGTCCAACTCTGTCCCAACGAAGTTATCATCAAACCACAACGTCGTGTTACGCTTTTCCGCACCCCACTGATAGTTGCGGAAGATAACCATGGTGATTGCTGGCCATTCGCCACGACCCACTGCGGTCATTTCGTTCATTGAAATGCCAAATGCGCCGTCACCCGCAAAACCAACAACTGGTACGTCTGGTTGCGCGATTTTGGCGCCAGCGATTGCAGGAAAACCATAACCACATGGGCCGAACAAACCAGGTGCCAGATATTTACGACCCTCGTTGAACGAAGGATATGCGTTACCGATCGCACAGTTGTTCCCAATGTCGGAAGAGATGATTGCATTATCTGGCATCGCTTTTTGAATTGCGCGCCATGCCATGCGTGGTGACATGTGGTCAGGTTTGTCGACACGCGCACGTTCGTTCCAGGTTGTGCCTGGATCGTCGTCTTCGTGATCCATTGATGTCAATTCTTGTGCCCAAGCAGATTTTGTTTTCGCGATTGTTGCTTTGCGATCTGCACGATCTGCTTCGCCTGCGTTGTCGCCCAAACCAGCCAACAAGCCTTCGGCCACTTTCTTCGCATCACCAATGATGCCAACAGTCACATCTTTGGTCAGGCCAATCCGGTCTGCGTTGATATCTACTTGGATGATTTTCGCGTCTTTAGGCCAGTAATCAATGCCATAACCGGGCAATGTAGAGAACGGGTTTAAACGTGTGCCCAACGCCAATACAACGTCAGCCTTTGAAATCAGCTCCATACCAGCTTTTGATCCGTTATAACCAAGTGGGCCTGCAAACAACGGATGGTTACCTGGGAAGGCATCGTTGTGCTGATAGCCACAGCATACTGGCGCGTCCAAACGTTCAGCTAATGCAGCGGATGCAGGAATCCCGCCCGCCAATACCACACCAGCACCGTTCAGGATCACTGGGAACTTGGCATTAGACAACAATTCAGCCGCCTGTGCCAATGCATCTGCTCCGCCCGATGGACGTTCAAATTCCACAACCTTGGGCATTTCGATATCGATGACTTGTGTCCAAAAATCACGTGGGATGTTGATTTGTGCTGGACCAGAAGCGCGTTTTGCCTGCAAGATTACACGGTTCAATGTTTCCGCAATACGCGACGGATCACGCACTTCTTCTTGGTATGCAACGCAATCTGCGAACAGGTTCATCTGTTCCATCTCTTGGAAACCACCCTGCCCGATTGTTTTATTGGCCGCTTGTGGCGTTACCAACAACAATGGTGTGTGGTTCCAGTATGCTGTTTTCACTGGTGTAACGAAGTTTGTGATGCCTGGGCCATTTTGCGCAACCATCATGGACATTTTGCCAGATGCACGTGTGTAACCATCAGCCATCATGCCCGCATTACATTCGTGTGCCGCATCCCAAAAATTGATGCCCGCCGCAGGGAACAAATCAGAGATCGGCATCATAGCCGAACCAATAATGCCAAAAGCATGTTCGATACCATGCATTTGCAATACTTTTACAAATGCTTCTTCGGTTGTCATTTTCATGGATATATTTCCTTAAAAGAGCAGCACATATGCTGGCGTTATAACTCTGTCGAAATCTATAAGCGCAGTGCCATGAAATGACCAAGCACTTTCGCAACACTTTACGCACTTTTACGACATCGTCGCAAAAGTCTGTATTTCCGTATTTGCGATATAGGTCCAATTTTCTAGGTTATGCCTCTTCACATTAAGCCTTCTGTAACAACCCATCCTGTAAGAAGCGGCAAGAACCTCTCAATGACAGAATCCGTTTTGTCAAATACAGAAACAAAGGATCGCTCTATGAAAAAATTTCACCCTTCAACCATTTTGTGCGCCGCACTGATTGCATTTGCTGGTGCAGCTAACGCTGAAATTACATTGGTATTTGGGACGTACACTGCGGACAAACCCACCGCCACAGTGAAAAAATTCAAACCTTTTCTAGGGTATTTGGCAACACAACTTACGCAAGAGTTGAATGAAAAAGTAACCATAAAGATGAATATTGCAAAAACTTACGAAGATGGCATTCAACAACTGGTTGACGGAAGCGCAGATTTTTCAAGGTTCGGTCCCGCATCCTATGTTGTCGCCAAAGAAAAAAACGATGGCGTTCAGTTAATCGCGATGGAATCTAATAAGGGTGCAAAAACATTCAAAGGTGTGATTGCAGTTCATGAAACAAACACCATGAAAAACCTGTCTCAATTAAAGGGTCAAAGTTTCGCCTTCGGCGATGAATTATCAACCATCGGACGCTATTTGGCGCAACAAAACCTGCTAGATGCAGGTATATCAAGCAGTGACTTATCCTCGTTCGAGTATCTTCAACGACACGATCGCGTGGGGGCTGCCGTTGGTAACAAACAATTTGTTGCAGGTGCAATGAAGTCATCAACTTTCACGAAAATGCAAAAAAAATTAGTCCCTATTCGCGCATTGTTTGAATTTGACAATGTCACAAAGCCATGGATTGCATCGGCCGATATGCCGACAAAAATTGTCGATGCCATGCGCAAAGTCATGTTGAACGCACAGGATGTTTCCGCTGTCCGTGTTATCTCAAAATCTGGTTTTCTGCAGGGTGACGACAGCGATTATGACATCATCCGTCGCGCAATTAAAATCAGCGCTGACTTTTAATTAAGCAAGGAATGATCGTGAAAAAACCCAAAAGACTCTCACTCCAAATTGCCATTTCAATGACAATTACGGCAATCCTAGCCAGTCTCATTTTTGGAAAAATGATCCATCAATACGAATCAAAACGTCTTGAAGAGCGTCTTTATGATCAAGCTAACATTACGGTATCTCTACTCAGTGGCTTGATGCTCGAATCCATCATTGTCCAAGATGTACCCGTGTTAGAATCCGCCATGATGGAAGCCGTTGAACGCAACAGTGATTTGTTAGGGGTTCGCATATATGACGATGATGATTCATTGGTTGCACGGTATCCAAACATTGATATCGAATTAAACGACACGACGAAAATTTTCGACGAAATGATATTCCTCGAAGGCGAAGAATTCGGTGAAATGCAAGTAATTTGGTCATCCGATCGGGGCAACGCGCTGATTGCACGGTCGGTGCGTGAGGGGCAAATCGCTGTATCTTTTATCTTATTCGCTGTGTCCGTTTTATTTCTTTTACTGATCCGAACACTTGCGCTGCGGCCACTTGAATATGTCCACAAAAGAATGGAAGCGGTCATTCGACAAGAGGAGCAACCATCCAAGAAGCTATCGCGGTTCGTCTCTAAGGAATTTCAGGAACTCAATAACTCTGTTAACCTGCTGGAATCCACTCTGAATGAAGCCACTGAACGCGAACAGGCACTGACAATTGCCAAAACCAATGCTGATATGGCCAGCAAGGCCAAATCTGAATTCTTGGCCAACATGAGCCACGAAATCAGAACACCGATGAACGGTGTTATCGGCATGTCAGAACTTTTGTTGGAAACCGATTTAACGCGCGACCAAAAACTATATTCAGAAACCATCGCGCATTCTAGTGCTGCCTTGCTGACCATTATCAATGATATTTTAGACTTTTCCAAAATTGAAGCTGGTAAAATGGAATTGGATCCACACCCTTTTAATTTGGAAGCGGCATTGGAAGAGGTTGTTGCACTTATTGCCGCCAAAGCAGATCGTGACAATGTCGAGGTTTTCTTACGTTATCACCCTTCTTTGCCGCGCAATTTCATCGGTGACGCTGGTCGTATTAGGCAGATCATTACGAACGTCGCCGGAAATGCCGTAAAGTTTACACAAAAAGGGCACGTCCTAATAAACGTCACGGGCGATGTACAACCCGAAGGAACGGCGCTTAAATTCGAAATTGAAGATACAGGAATTGGAATACCCGAACAAAAATTGGCTGCAATCTTCAACGAGTTTGAACAAGTCGACGGAGCAACCAACCGAAAATTCGAAGGAACCGGACTGGGCCTCGCAATTTCAACAAAACTGTTGACGCTTATGCAGGGGACGATAACGGCGCAGTCCGAGTTGGGCGTTGGCTCGACGTTTGCTGTAACGATGTATCTGAAAAAGGCGGACAATAATATCGACAATGACGTGGTACAAACCGTTCTACTAAACAACCGCAAAATTTTGATAGTTGACGACCTTTCAACAAATCTTACAATTTTGTCGGAACGCCTAACGTCGTGGGATGCGGTGGTTGAAGTTGCTTCATCAGGATCAGAGGCCCTAAAAATCCTAGATCAAAAGCATGACATGGCATTCGATCTGGCTATTTTGGATTTTCAAATGCCCGATATGGACGGCGAAGTATTGACCAGAAAGATCAGAAAACTGCATCCCGACATGCCTATCATACTCTTATCCTCAATCGATCTATCTATTTCCGTTGCCGTGAAATCTGAATTGAAACTATCGGATGTTTTATTGAAACCAACGCGCGCACGTGCATTGCGCCAATCAATAACGGACGCCTTAAAATATGTTGTTGTTCAGGCTCCATCTAAAGTCAAAAAAGCACCCATTGATTTAGAGTCATTGCCCAGCATGAGTATATTGGTTGCCGAGGATAATAAAACCAATCAACTGGTTCTAAAAACGATGTTAAAGAAAGAGAATTATGAAATTAGCATCGGAAACAACGGTCGGGAAGCCTGCGAATTATTTGCTAAGACCCAGCCCGATTTGGTTTTAATGGATATCTCTATGCCTGAGATGGACGGACTACAAGCAACACAACGCATCAGAGAATTCGAAATATCAAACAACTGGCCCCGCTGTCCAATCATCGCATTAACAGCTAATGCCATGGTCGGCGACCGACAACGCTGTATTGACGCGGGAATGGACGATTACTTAAGCAAGCCGATCAATAAAACCGCACTCTTGGAAATGATAGCGACATGGACAGTCAAATTGTCAAAAGATACGTCGCCGAGTTTGATAACACTATCATCCTGAAGCAGCAAGTTTTACGGTACTTTTTCCATCTATCACCGAAATTTGACCCGCTTCAGTTATATTCAAATAATGCCCCATTTCTAACCCGTCCAACCCCTCACATCCAACGAACATAAGAACGTCTTTCTCGCGTGCAACAATCGCCATGTGACTAAGCCATCCACCAATCTGTGACAAAACTGCTCCCGCGTCCATAACATGAGGAAGCCAGGCCGGGTGAACCATTTGGCAAATCAGAATATCACCCTTCTTGAATCCATTAAGTTTCGCACCCGTTTCCTGATCACCGTCGGAAACCACATAACATCTCCCCATTACTGCTGTCTCGCCCGACACCCGCATACCCGATATGCCTCCTTTCTGGCTGTTGGTTACCTGCGCGAATGGCGCTGATAAAACCTCACCATGTTGAAGTGTAATTTTAGTATTTTTTGGTGCTAATTTTCGTAACACCACATCTTGATCATGACGATATTTCGCGATTGATGCGCATTCTGCATCCCCAACTTCTAACAACGCCAAAAGCTCATCTAATGTTAAGTAAAAAACAGATGCCCCAAGCCCGCTTTGAATTCCAAGTGCCAAAACCGCGCGGCGCAATTGAGCAAACAAACGCAACGCATTGTGCTTCGCATTTTCTTTCAAATCTTGTAGTAGGAGCGCATCAGAAATAGGTTTTGGAACTTCACCATCGACTACTCCAACACCAACCTCGTGGTGAGAATTCGCGATTTCCCACAGTAAGTCCGGTGTTTCGCTGTAACGTCTGTCAGCCAATTCATAATCGAAAACGCTGCGATGACCCATTTCGGCGATCAAATATTGCATACGCTCTTTTTGCGTTTTATTGCTATGTTTTGACATCAAATTCGCGGGGCTGTGCGGCAGATGACCCCGTAGAATAGTTGCTCCATCCAGATTATTGTCCGCGCAGTAATTTAACGCTTCCGTCAATGTAAAGCCCGCCAAAATATTTACTTTTTCGGCAAACAAGTAGGTTTCATTCACGAATGTCTGGGAAATACGCGATATTTCTTGGATCAACAATTTACGTGGCAAGGCCTCGAAATCGATAGCAGTGTAAAGATTAACATCGTCATCAAGTTTAGGTAGAAACGAGTTTTCAAATTCGCCTGAAATCTGTCCAACCTCTTTGGTTAAACGTTTCATACTTAACCCAGACATTTTTAATGCCTGTTCATGCTTAGCCTTTGGATCACTGTACAGTTTACCAAAAAACCGTACCAAGTGCCCTGCTTGACCCTCTGGTTGATAACTAGTCAACCCTAAACTACGCACGGCAAGATCAACACTACCGCCTGCGCGCCAGATTGATGTCATGATAGAAAACGATAAAGGTGTTGGGCGTGGTAGAACCTCGGACATTTCATCCTGTTCAAGAATAACCGTATCTGGATCTGTGTTAATGGCCCGGGAAAAAATATTCTCCCATTGCGCACGGCGTTGAATTTCAGATGTCGATCCGACCATCAATGTGGTGATGTCACGACTTTGCACAATCTCAAATCCGTTGGGGCCATACGCCCACTCGATATCTTGCGGACTCCCAAATAACTCTTCTATTTGTTGACCCATTTCAAGCAAGGGCTGTAAATCAATTGGGCTGACAGCATCATCAAGTTGTTGCCTGCTGTAGCGACCGAATTGAACCATCAGCGGCGTAACGCGCCCCGACACCAAATCATCCGCTGTACCTTCAGCCAGTTCGATTAACATTTGACCAGGAGCTTGTGGTGATTGCGTAAACAATACGCCTGAATAACGCGCCTCAACCATACGTTGAATAAGAATATTTCCCTGATGTGCGTTGGATAGTTGCGCATCGTAATGTCCCGAATGCACGCTTTCGAAAGAGCTTGCTACTTGTTCTATGGCATCCGCCATACCCGCATCGCTCACATCCAGAATGCTTTCAAAGATACCCGCAAAACTTTTGTCTGCACCATCTTCTGCTGCGGCAGAGGATCGAACAGCACTGGGCTGTTGACCAACCATAGACCATACTTGGTTAACAATTTGGGACTTTTCTCCAGCGCCCATGGTTTTCATTCGCTCAATCAATGGTGTTGGGATCACAACGCCATCTGGCACAGAAAACCCTGCTTTACGCATGGCGGACAAGCGCAATGCCTTGTTGCCGGCATTGACCAAGGCATGTGTATCCTTAAGTGGGATAATCCCGTTAAATCGATTTTTAATCAAAAAATTACGATAAAAATTTTGTGCTTTTATCACTATTTCTTGTAGCGCACCGACAACATATGCGCGTTGAACTAATAATAAAAGCAGACTGAAACTTAAGTATATGTTTCCAGCAGTTGAGAGTTGAAACACGAGCCCAAACATCAAAGGTACGGCCAAAAGCCAAACAATCAGACGATGGGTGGCCGTTTTAGCCACCGCAAAGTGTAAATAAACACCTGCCAATAATGCAAATATGGTTGGCAGGATAAAATATGGATCTTGAGCCCCAAGCTCTGAAACCCAAAGGAATGAAAACATTATCGTTTTTGATGCCTCTTCAACCGCACTAAGACCAAGCATCGTAATTGGTAAAAACAATAATGCCGACATATTACGCATCGGTGTCAGCCCATTTTGCGCATAGAACCCTTTGATCGCACGCGCGCGCCGAATCGGATCATTTTTTAGTTTTTGTTTAATTTGTTTAAGCTCGTCACTGTTGGCATTCGAAATAATTTGATCCCGTTCCGATTTGATCGCGATTGGTAAAACCAACAGACGAGAAATCATAGATAGGCCAAAAATTGCAAGTATGATGTTACTATAACTTGCCACGTCTGTCAGCGTTTGCGCCAACAGGCTCACTGATTTTTGCCACCAAGTGATCGATTGTGCCGCCTGCCACTTTTGAATGTGAGGTTTAGGTTTAGGAGGAATAAAAAATTCCCAAGGTGTGGTGTACCGGCCCAAAAATTCTATACCTTTGTTGGCAAGTTCCCACCCCAACACCTGCCCCATAAAACAACTGCGACGATCATAACATGCCACAATCGTTGGCTTGTTTTCCAATGCATCAATTTTGGCTTGAAGGGCATTTGTGGGCAATGCGCGCAGGGGAATATTAATTGCACCCGGTAAATAGCCTGTGGCAAAATCCCCCGGGTATCGGGTGTCGATGATCTGTAGATCACCCGAATCTCTCAACCCCGTAAATGTGGCTGTGTCCAAAAGTTTCGACTTGTTTTTATATTCCGGAATGGCGCGTAAGTCAGATAATGATCGTACTTTTGAGTTCGAAAACGGAAGCCCCTCGACAATCCATTTTTCTATCCCACCCGCTATGAAACGGCAATCAATCCCTTTGGCACGCAATTCGGCACAAGTTTCCGAACTCCGATTGCCATTCTGACAAAATAAAACGACTTGTTTACCCTCGTATTGTTCCAGTGATTGTTGAATGTCGGGAAAACGAACATGCGATGAATTTTTTAAACTACCCATTTTGCGTTCGGCGGTTTCACGAATGTCCACAAACATGACATTTGAATCGCTTTGCATACCTTGCAGTAATGCGTTGGCATCAGTTGTGGAAATGGCCAAATCGCTGATTTTTTGCGCATCGAAGCTGGTTTCCTTAAGTGATTCATCCTGAATTTTGGTTCCGGCAAATTGCGCGGGCCGAACTAATGTCGCTTCAAGGCGTGATTGAAGTGTCTGTTGTTTTTGATTGTATTGCCAAAAATTGACGGCCAGCAGTGCCAATGCGATGCTGCCAAAAATAACAGCAGCCTTTCCGACATGCGCATTGGATTGTCCATTCGTGCGCGGCTTCATTCCAAGTTTGGCACCAATCGTTGCCAATCCACCTGACAAAAGCGCGAACACGACCGCCATGACCTGCCCTAATGACGATACCGATCCGATAATAAGCTCGGGGGACGGAATGGCGCTGACTGGGCTGGCGGCAAGCAGAGCAACGCCAATGATCGAAGTCGTTAATCTATTGAATTTTAACATATCTAGGGCGCCTTTTTCTACATTTTTGGTTCGAACCTTCATCTAAAAGGACGATGCGCCGTTAAAATTTAGTTAAAAATATAGATAATTGGTTTTACTTAACCGCATTGTTGTAAAATACGATCTATCTGCAGACTTCGTCCCGATTGCTCTGGTCAAAGCTGTTGGCATTTGTCAGATTACGGAAATACCGCATTTATCATTGCAACATGTTTTAGAATTCACGGAGCCAGTGCATGTCCACCCCCCTTAGTCCACAAAGCAAACCAGATTTGTCATCGTTCAATTGGGAGGATGCTTTCTTGTTCGAAAACCAGCTGTCCGAAGAGGAGCGCATGTTACGCGATGCGGCCAAAAACTATGCCGTCGAAAAGTTGCAACCACGTGTGATTTCAGCCTTCGCAAACGAAGAGACCGATGCGGAAATTTTTCGCGAAATGGGGGATATGGGCTTGTTAGGTATTACCATTCCCGAAGAATACGGTGGATTGGGCGCATCATACGTCAGCTATGGATTGGTCGCACGCGAAATTGAGCGAGTAGACAGCGGATATAGATCAATGATGTCCGTGCAAAGTTCATTAGTGATGTATCCGATTTACGCCTATGGGAGCGAAGAGCAGCGCAAAAAGTATCTGCCAAAATTGGCTAGCGGTGAATTCATTGGCTGCTTTGGTTTGACAGAACCTGATGCGGGATCTGATCCCGGGGGTATGAAAACGCGCGCGGTAAAAACCGACAAGGGGTATCGTCTGACAGGGTCAAAAATGTGGATTTCAAACAGTCCAATCGCCGATGTTTTCGTGGTTTGGGCAAAATCAGATGCCCATGATGGTAAAATCAAGGGCTTTGTTTTGGAAAAGGGAATGGCGGGATTGTCGGCACCTAAAATTGGAGGCAAATTGTCATTGCGGGCATCCATTACTGGCGAAATCGTGATGGATGGCGTCGAGGTGGGCGAGGATGCTTTATTGCCAAACGTCGCAGGATTAAAGGGCCCATTTGGTTGTTTAAATCGCGCACGCTACGGCATCAGTTGGGGCGTTTTAGGCGCGGCTGAATTCTGTTGGCATGCATCGCGCCAATACGGTCTGGATCGCAAACAATTTGGCAAACCATTGGCACAAACCCAATTGTTTCAATTGAAACTCGCGAACATGCAAACCGAAATCACATTGGGATTACAAGGCAGTCTGCGCATTGGCCGTCTGATGGACGAAGGTATTGCCGCGCCTGAAATGATTTCGATGATGAAGCGCAACAATTGTGGCAAGGCATTGGATATCGCGCGAATTTCGCGCGACATGCACGGTGGCAATGGGATTTCAGAGGAATTTCAGGTCATCCGCCATATGGTCAATCTTGAAACGGTCAATACTTATGAGGGCACGCACGATGTGCATGCCCTGATCCTTGGCCGTGCGCAAACAGGATTGCAGGCGTTTTTCTAATTATCTAAAAGCGGTTTCTTCAAAGCTACGTAATTTGCGCGAGTGCAGGCGTTCCAGCGGCATATCGCGCAAAATCTCCATTGTGCGAATGCCGATTTTCAAATGTCTTGCGACCTGCGTGTTGTAAAAATCGCTGGCCATGCCAGGCAATTTTAATTCCCCGTGCAAAGGCTTGTCTGAAACGCATAACAAGGTACCGTAGGGTACGCGAAATCGAAATCCGTTGGCCGCGATTGCCGCACTTTCCATATCCAACGCGATGGCACGTGTTTGGCTTAGACGTTGAATGGGGCCTGAACTCTCGCGCAACTCCCAATTGCGGTTATCAACGCTGGCCACTGTTCCTGTGCGCAGAATGCTTTTGAGTTCGAAACCTTTTAGGTTCGTGATGTCCTCGACGGCGGTTTCCAAAGCGATCTGCACCTCGGCCAATGGTGGTATCGGAACCCAATTGGGCAAATCATCGTCCAAAACGTGATCCTCACGAACATAGGCATGCGCCAGAACAAAATCACCCAATGATTGCGAATTGCGCAACCCTGCACAATGACCAACCATCAACCACGCATGCGGACGCAAAACGGCAATGTGATCCGTCGCGGTTTTAGCGTTCGAGGGGCCAACCCCGATATTCACTAACGTAATCCCCCCACCGTCTGCACGTTTCAAATGGTACGCTGGCATTTGCGGTAATTTCGAAGGCGTTTCCAATACGCCATCCGTCGTTGTAATTTCCTGATTTCCCGTGGCGGCAAAACTGGTGTAACCACTGTTGGCATCCGCCAGCATTTCACGGGCATAAGCTTCAAACTCTTCGACGTAGAATTGATAGTTTGTGAACAGAACATGGTTCTGAAAATGCTCGGCGCGGGTTGCTGTGTAATGTTGCAGACGCGCCAAAGAATAATCGACACGTTGCGCTGTAAACGGTGCCAAGGGGAAAAACCCGTCGACGTCAAACGAATTGACGCCATTCACAATATCATCATTTGTTGTATTCAAATCCGGCACATCAAACACATCGCGAAGCGGAAATTCCATTGGCAGGTCAAAGATCACATCCTTAACCGCCTGCATGGCAAAATGCAGCGGAATTGGTGTGGTCGACAATCCAACACTGACTTCCACACCGTGGTTTCCAATCAACAAATTCAGTTGCTCACGCAGGTATTCACGAAATAAATCTGGCCGCGTGATTGTTGCGGCATAGACACCCGGACGGATGACGTGCCCGTACGACAGGCGACTGTCAATTTGCGCAAAGGTCGTGGTTTTGATCCGAATTTCTGGATAAAAGCCACGAAAACGTTCATTTGGTTCTTGTGCGGCATCCAATGTTGTTAACTTTTGCGCCAAAAACTGTGTCGCCTCTTGGTACAGTAATTCGACTTGATCCAATGCCTGTACGCTGGTTTTAAAATAAATTGGTTCTGTGTGGGGCGGTGTCTGAATCGACAACTTCTTCCTGCTCATTGGATATCCTACCTTCATTTTCTGAATGTTATTGTTATAAAAATGCTTTGGCACCGCAAGATGCCAAAGCAGGACCCCAATGGGGTAAAAACCATATTATGGGTTACTTTTTCATTATACGCCCGCCAAGGGATTGTTGGTAACCGCCCTCTTCGCCGGCCAGATATTCAGCAACCACATCCGCCAAATCTGGACCAAAATCATATACATTTGCAGCATCGCGGAACATCTTATATCCGTCGCCACCGCCACGCACATAGTTGTTCGATACCACGCCGTATGTCGCCGCCGGATCAATTGGCGCATATGTGCCATCCTTGGCGACCATCACGTCTTGGATGCGACCCTCATTTGGTGCCACGGATACGTCCCATGTGAATTTTAGGCCAGCAACCTGTGGAAAACGGCCTTTGACCTCTTCTACTTGGCTAACGCCATTTTCCAATGCGTCGATAATTGTTTGGCCGGACACCTGAAATGTAGACAGCGTGTTTTGGAACGGCAGAACCGCCAAGACATCACCCATGGTTACTTCGCCTGCCTCAATGCTGGCGCGAATACCGCCACTGTTTTGGATGGCGATTTGGATGCCTTGTGATTTCACACGCGCCAACATTGCATCCGCGATAAGGTTACCCATTTCGCATTCTTCAACACGACAAACATCGCGCGATCCGTTTAGTTCTGACGCAGCGCTGGCGACAACATTGTTGCGGATTTCTTCTAATGGAATCGCTAATTCTGCAATACGATCTTTGGTTGCGCTATCCTCGGCAATGGTGCCATCAACCACGACAGGATCACCTGTTGCGGATATAATTTTACCGTCGTCATCAAATGTAACATTCAATTCGCCCAAAATTTTGCCATACGCATAGGCTTGAACAATGGCTGTGTCGTTAACCATGGTTGGATACGCACCTTTGGCACGCTCGTCTGTGTTTGATAATAAGGTGTGCGAATGGCCACCAACAATGACATCAACGCCTGTTGTTTGCGCGGCAACACGTTGATCCACTGCATAACCAGAGTGTGACATCACGATAATCTTGTTAACACCCTGCGCCGTCAATAAATCAACCTCGCCTTGCACCGCCACAGCTGGGTCAATGAATGTGATGTTATCGCCCGGGCTGGCTAATTCATCGGTATCTTGCGGTGTCAACCCGATCAAGCCCAGTTTTTCACCACCCCGTTCAATAATCGTGGATTTAGCCAGCTTGCCTGCCAAAGTAGGTTCTTTGGATACATCCCCGTTTGACATCAACACGGGGAAATTCAATGCATCCATAAAGCCACGTAAAACTGCGGGGCCATCATCAAATTCGTGATTGCCCACAGTCATCGCGTCATAACCCAGTTTATTCATAATCTCTGCGGCTGCTTTACCCTTGTAATATGTGTAAAACAGCGAGCCTTGGAATTGGTCGCCACCATCCAAAAGAATGGAATTGTTGGAACGCGCGCGTGCGGCCTTGACCGCCTCTACCATCCGCGCCGAACCGCCAAAACATTTCCCGTCGGTGTTGTCTTCAACGCTGCAGCCAGAATCGTACTTGCTGACTGGCTCAAAGCGTGCGTGGAAATCATTGGTGTGTAAAATCGTAAGTGAATAATCCGCATATGCGGCGCCGCTGGTCAATAATAGGGCAGCCATTGTTGGTATAATTTTCTTTAACATTTCTCTCTCCAGTTGGTTGCGGGGCGTGACCCCAGTTTATTCAACGCCTTTCAAATCAAAGGCATGAGGAAGCAGTTCCTCGATGGTTAAAACTTTGTAGTCACCGTCTTTGTTGGAACAAATAACTGGCACGTCTTGACTGAATTCCCAAATTACTTGACGGCAGATGCCACATGGCGTGATTTTGGTATCTGTTTGGTTCGACACACAGATTGCGACAATGTCGGTTCTACCCTGTGCCACGCCAGCGCTGATTGCGGTGCGTTCTGCGCATATTGTACCACCAAACGATGCGTTTTCAACATTGCATCCTGTGATGATCGTCCCATCCTCATAAATCACACTGGCACCCACTTGAAAATTTGAATACGGCGCATGCGCATTTTTCATCGCCCCTTGGGCAGCGTTAAGCAATGTTTCAATTGTCTGTTTTGTCAGGGGCAAAGCAATACCTTTCTTGGATGTCATTTAACATAGGGTTGTCCGATGGCGGACGGTGGCGTTGGACGACCAATAAATCCAGACAGTAATATGATGGTCAAAATATAGGGCAAGGCCAACATTAATTGCGCGGGAACTTCGCCAATCAATGGCAAATCTACACCCTGCAGGCGTGACGTGATTGCGTCCAGAAACCCAAACATCAAACTGGCCCAAAATGCCCGTACTGGTCGCCAATTACCAAAAATCACAGCGGCCAAGGCGATATACCCTTTGCCAGCTGACATTTCACGGACAAAATTCGCACCGTGTGAAATGGACAGATATGCACCCGCGATACCACAAAAAACGCCGCCAACAATCAACGCACGATACCGTAGCCATGATACCGACACCCCCGCGCTGTCCACCGCAATCGGCACCTCGCCCACCGCTCGTAGTCTAAGACCAAAGCGACTTCGATACAAAATGAACGAGGCAATGGGGACGGATAAAAGCGCAACATAAACCAACAGGCTATGGCCACTGATCAATTCGCGGTAAATCGGGCCCAAAATGGGGACTTGATCGACACTGTCGACGAACCACAATTCGATTGGTCGAAACCGCTCGTCACTTGATAGTGCCGGCGTTTGTCCACCACGTTTAAACAGCGCAATCCCAAGGATGACAGTCAAACCAGAAGCCAGAATATTAATCGCAACACCGCTGACAACTTGATCGCCACGGTGCGTAATGGTCGCAAATCCATGCAACATCGCCATCATCACGGATGCAACAATCGCACCAAATAATCCAAGCCACGCTGACCCTGTCAGCGATGCGATGGTTGCCGCAACAAAAGCACCCGTTAACAATTTACCCTCAAGAGAAATATCCACAATACCAGAGCGTTCGGCAAATATCCCCGCCATGGCCAACAGGATCAAAGGTGTCGCCACACGCAATGTCGCATCCAATGTCCACAGGATTTGATATGCAAAATCAATCATTTGCAGGCTCCTCCTTATCGAACCGCATCAGGACGCGCGACAATGTTGGACTGAACATATAGGCCAGCGCGCCAGAAAACAGGATAATCATACCTTGGATCAACAACACCATTTCGCGAGTGATTGTTTGGAACTCAAAATCCAATTCCGCCCCACCTTGGAACAGCGCCCCAAACAGTAAACTCGCGAAGAAGATACCAACCGGATGGTTACGCCCCATCAAGGCCACAGCGATCCCCGTAAACCCATATCCGGCGGTGTAATTCAGGATGACACGGTGCTGAACACCCATCACTTCGTTCACGGCCATCAGGCCAGCAAAGGCACCCGAAATCATCATCGTTATGATCACAATCCGCGATACATTGATCCCTGCGTAATGTGCCGCATCTGGATTTTTGCCTACCGTACGGATCTCATAACCCAAACGGGTTTTCCAAATTAAAACATAAAAAACAATAAGGGCAACAAGAGCAACAACGAAGGCCAAATTCAACGGCGACGATGTGACATCAATACCGAACCATCCCATAAACGTTTCCATCGACGGAATCTGTGCCGTTTCAGGAATGCGTGGTGTTTGCGGCGACTGCTGACCACGCTGAATAAGCGGCCCTGCCAATAACCACACCATCAAGGACGACGCCAAAAAATTGAACATAATCGTGGTAATCACCACGTGACTGCCCCGTTTCGCCTGCAAATAACCAGGGATCATCGCCCAAAGTCCACCAAACAATGCCGACCCTGCGATGCTCAACAATATGACCAAGATACCAGGTAGAAACGGCGCGAAAATTGCGATGGCTAGCAGAACGCCCAAACTGCCGACATACGCCTGCCCCTCGCCACCGATATTAAACAAACCGGCATGAAAGGCCGTCGCAACAGCCAAGCCGGTAAAGATAAAGTTAGTGGTGTAATACAGGGTATACCCAAGGCTACCCGGGTAATAAAACGCGCCCTTAATCATCACGCTCAGCGCATTCAGCGGATTTTCACCAATCAGCCAAACCACAACGCCGCAAATGAAAAATGCAGCCGCCAAATTGATCAGTGGCAACAAAATCAGATCCGCCCAACGCGGTAAAGGTTTAACGTTACTCATGTCCCTGCCCCAGTGGCAATTCCCGCCATCATTAAACCCAGTTTTTGCGCATTGGCGTCAACACCGGCAATGGTGGCCACTTCTTCGCCCTTGTTCATCACCAGAATCCGATCCGACAGCCCCATGATTTCATCTAACTCAACAGAAACCAGAATAATTGCACAGCCTTGATCGCGCAACGCGATCAGCTGTTTGTGAATAAATTCGATTGCCCCAACGTCGACACCGCGCGTGGGTTCGCCAACAATCAACAGTTTTGGGTTTTCATACATCTCGCGTGCCACAACGATTTTCTGTTGATTGCCACCTGAAAAATTCTTGGCCGACAAATGCGGGGCACGTGGCCGAATGTCATATTCTTCCATCCGCTCGGTGCAATGCGCCAGCATGTGTTTTCGATCCAACAAACGACCCGCACCTGTGATGGCGGTATTATGAAACCCAAGCGTCATATTTTCATAGGCTTCGAAGGATAAAACCAACCCGTGTTTATGGCGATCTTCTGGAATATGGCCAATTTGATTTTCCCGCATATCGCGCGGCGTTACAGGTGTATTTGGCGTAATTGTTTTGCCCAAAATTTCAAACTGACCCTCATCAGGTTTGCGCATGCCTGCCAAAATTTCCATCAGGGGCGTTTGCCCATTACCGGACACCCCTGCAATGCCCAAAATCTCGCCTGCACGAACTTCGAAATTCAGATTGTCCAATACCTTGTGACCGCGTGATGAATAACATCCCAGATTTGACACCTTCAGGGCAATCTCTGCAGGTTTCGCTTTTGGCTTTTCAACGTTCAACAAAACCTTGCGCCCTACCATCAATTCAGCCAGCTCCTGTGGGTCGGTTTCACTTGTTTTGCGATGTCCAACCATTTCACCGCGGCGCATAATCGATACGTTGTCCGTGATCGCCATAATTTCAGCCAGCTTGTGGGTGATCAGCAAAATCGTCACGCCATTGGCGCGCAGCTTGTCCAGAATTTCAAATAATTGTGTCGCCTCTTGTGGCGTCAAAACTCCTGTTGGTTCATCCAAGATCAAAATTTTGGCGCCACTTTTCAATGCTTTCAAAATTTCGACACGTTGGCGCATACCCACATTCAAATCACTGACCAATGCGTCTGGATCAACCTCCATGTTGTACGTTTGACCCAGCTCGCGCAACCGATCCACCGTCGCCTTGCGACCCGCCGACAACAACGCACCGCCTTCAAACCCAAGCATTACGTTTTCCAGAACTGAAAATCGCGGAATCAGCATAAAATGTTGATGGACCATCCCAATACCAAGTGACAGTGCATCCGCACTGTTTTTGATTTTTGTTGGGGTTCCGTCGATAAACATGTGACCGCCGTCCGCGCGGTGCAGACCATAAAGAATATTCATCAAGGTCGATTTTCCAGCGCCATTTTCACCAATAATTCCGTGAATGGTGCCCGCCTCGATTTGCAAATCAATGTCCTTGTTCGCTTGAACAAGACCAAAGGACTTACTGATTTTCTGAAGTTCCAGCGCATAACAAGTGGCGTCTCCGCCACTTGTTTTTTGTGTCATATCAGACATTTTTCACACATAGCTTACATTGAGCATGTGTTATTTGTGCGATAATCTAAAACGTCGATTTCGCCGGAGACAATTTTTGCAGACGCGGCATCCAATGCAGCCTTCATATCATCTGTGATCAGCGCTGCATTATACTCGTCTAACGCCCAACCAACGCCATCCTCGGCCAGACCCAGCGATTTCACACCAGTGTCAAACGTGCCGTTCATGCCATCCATCATTGTGTTGTATGATGCAACATCAACACGTTTCAACATGGATGTCAGGATTGAACCTGGTGCCAAGTAGTTCTGATTTGAATCCACACCAATCGCCAATTTACCCGCATCAACAGCCGCTTGAATGACGCCTGTGCCTGTACCACCGGCCGCTTGGAAAACAACGTCCGCGCCGCGATCGATTTGACTTTGTGTCAACTCTGAACCTTTGGCGGGATCATTCCATGCCGCGGGTGTTGTTCCTGTCATGTTTTGCAAAACAGTAACGTTCGGGTTCGCCGCTTTGGCGCCCTGCTCATAACCACATGCAAATGCACGGATCAATGGGATATCCATACCGCCGATGAAACCAACAGTCCCGGTTTTAGATGCCAATGCAGCGGCCATACCAACAAGGTATGAACCTTCTTCTTCTTTAAATGAATACTGACGCAGGTTCGGACGATCCAACCAATTCACATCGATGATCGAGAACATTTTGTCAGGATTTGCCGCAGCAACCTTGTCAATTGCGTCCGCTTGCGCAAACCCAACGCCCAACACCAATGTGGCACCACGTTGTATCATACGCGCCATCGCTTGTTCGCGCTGTGCTTCGTTCGTCACTTCGAATTCCATCACTTCGATGCCTGTTTCGTCGGTGAAACGTTTGATGCCGTTATAAACACCTTCATTAAATGATTTATCAAACTTACCGCCCATGTCGTAAATGACCGCAGGTTTAAAATCTTGGGCCGAAGCCACGGATGCAATCATGCTCATGATTGTTGCCGCTATTATCAAATACAGCTTTTTCATTGTATTCTCCCTTGTTGAGTGCATTTTGCACATATGAAACGGCGGCCAACAGTGCCCGCCATTATTATTTCAGTCCGATTTCACGCAGACGCTCGTCCAAAAATTCACCCGCCGTCATTTCATCCAAACGCACGTCTGGTCGTGGATGGACAAATAATGGCATGGAATATCTTGATCGATTTTCTTGGGCTGGTGGGTTCACCACACGGTGTGGTGTCGATGGGTAATGCCCCCTGCTGGCCATAGCCAACATATCGCCCCCGTTCACGGTGATATATCCGGGCGTACAGGGCACATTGTGCCAATTCCCATGCACATCTTGGGCTTGTAATCCAGGTTCTGTACCTGTCACCAACAAAGTAATCAGATTGATATCCTCATGCGCCGCCGCACGCACTTCGCCCGGTTCAACATCGTCTGGCAAAGGTGGATAATGGATAATCCGCAACAGATTTGAATCACTACCCGCGATCATTTTTGACAAAGGCTCAGAAAAAGTCAGATCGGTGGGCGATTCCGCATCCAACCAGTCCAACAATGTTGAACCAAGTCCCATCAACTTGGCCTGAAACGCACGGGTTTCGGCTTCGGTTGACGGTGGCACCTCTTTGTTGTGGTAAACGTGAAAGAATTCTTTCAAATCCTTGTTCGCCGCACCTTTGGCATTTTCAGATTTATACCCGAAATAGCCGTTTGATTGTCCGTCTTGTACTGCATAATCAGCGGCTGTATCGCCCGCAAAAAAGTCCGCCCAAACAGCGTACATTTGATCAATTTCGGCGGCGGATAAATTATGATCCTTAAGGATCGCAAAACCCGTTTCACGCAAAGATTTTGCAAAACGCGCGGGCGCATCTTCGTCATTTAACCCAATTGCAAGTATTTCAAATTCAGACATGAATGCTCCTAATATCCCGTTTTTATCGTATCAAAGAAAATCTCTTTGACGGCGGCAACATCTACACCGACCGCTATTTTGGCCGGGCGGCGTTGCGAATCTGCGCTGATGCGTGTTTCACCAATTCTGCCAGAGTGTAAGCAAACTTCAAGGGGATGATACTCATATTTAAATAAATCTGGTCGGTGACAGGCTACAACTGTGATCGGATCATGCATTTGGCACCCATCTATGCCAATTGCCTCTTTATAAAATTTAATATAAAAATCAGTCGCTTGCGATAAGAAGCTGCCAATAACAGGCACTGTTTTTGTCAACGCTGCAAAGTCTGAATGCGGGCAAACCACCTGTTGTGTGACGTCAAGTCCAATAACCGTCACGTCCCAATCCGCCGCGAAAACTTCGTCTGCGGCGTGCGGATCGTTCCAAATATTTGCCTCGGCGAAATCGGTTACATTACCCCCTGAATGCAATCCACCACCCATAATAACGATCGATTTCACCTTGGATACAATGAATGGATCGTGGCGCAGCGCCAATGCAATATTTGTTAATGGCCCGACTGGGCACAGTATAACATCACCCGCATTTTCGTTAATCAGTTGGCACAAATATTCATGCGCGGGCATCTCAACTGCACGCCGTGCCGTAGTTTGCGCGGGAATGTCGCCAAAACCCTCTGCGCCGTGAACATAATCAGACACGGGATTGGGTTTTTGCATCAATGGCACCTTGGCACCTTGCGCCACTGGTATATCCTGCTTCAGGATGTCGCCAAGAACCAACGCATTTCGCGTTGCGATCTCGGCCGTGACATTGCCAAAAACACTGGTCATTGCGATCAGGTTCAACTCATCCGACAAGCCCGCATAAAATATTGCCATTGCATCGTCGATGCCCGGATCTGTATCAATAATGATCTTAAGTGCCATAACTATGCCCTTGTCTGCAAAAATGCGGTGACGTCCATGTGGTTTGGAATTGCAGGTGCCGCGCCCATACGTGTCACTTGGATTGCGGCGGCGGCGGCGGCGTATTGCAATGCTTGCTTGGCATCATCCCCCAAATCCAATCGCGAAATGAACGATCCCAAAAACGTATCACCCGCGCCGGTTGTATCAATCGGCGTAACCGGAAAACTGTTCTGCTTGTATCGCTGATCGCCCAACATTAATTCCGCCCCTTTTGCGCCCAGGGTCACCAACACCATACCCACGTTCAACGCTCCCAAACCACCATCCATCGCCGCACGAAGATCGGCAAATTCTGTTTCATTCAAGGCCAGTAAGTCAACATATGGTAAAACCGCACGCACCTTATCCGCATCAAAGGGCGCCGCGCTGTAACAGACTTTACAGCCCATCGATTTCGCTTTGGCCGCAATCTCTGTGGTCAAATTGATTTCGTTTTGCAGAACAATCCACGGTGCTTGATCGTTGTATTTTTCCAAAATTGATGTGCATTCATCCATATCAAAGGCATTATTGGCCCCGGCAAAAATCACAATTTCATTTTCACCCGCGTCATCAACACTAATAATCGCATGACCGGTGGCAATATCCGTTGTGCGGATATGGCGTTGGTCAACATCCATGGCCGTCAATTGATCCAGAATCCATGTATCCTGTCCAACATTACCCACATGAAAAACCGCGCCGCCGGCGCGCGCAATCGCGATTGATTGGTTAATTCCCTTGCCGCCCAATACGCGATCAAACGATTTAGCAGCGACAGTTTCGCCAGCAGTCACCAAATTGGTGACACGGTAAACATTATCAATATTTATTGAACCAAAGTTAAGAATCAAAAGGCACCCATTGGATTGATTTCAATCAGCTTAGAAGTGTTTAATGGAATGTAAAACCCAATAAAATGCTCGCCAAGAAAGAGTGCTTGCACTGCAATCAATTATTCTGACAAATACCCAAGATTGGCGTTAAGGATCGAAATAATCGGCATGCCGTGTCGAGATTGATACAATCGTATCATCCAAACGCGCAAGATGAGCCATGCCCACTTCTACTGCCAGTTCCGGCGCCCCATTTTTCACATGTTTGGCCATTTCTATATGATCTTCCAGCAATTCAGGCATTCTGTCTTCTTTGGCCAACCCCAACATGCACAAACGATCAACTTTTCTTTTTTCGGCCGAAATAACTTCAAACGCATAATCCACGCCTGCAATTTCACATAATGTTTTGTGAAAGGCGTAATCCAACGCACCAAATGCATGATACTCACCATC
>TARA_R110002096_G_scaffold173997_4_pt1 | contig 36031 bp, 26 predicted proteins | sample TARA_R110002096 | Tara Oceans TARA_R110002096 (sample SAMEA4397295) | marine metagenome | biome: Polar Biome; feature: [DCM] deep chlorophyll maximum layer (ENVO:01000326); material: water (ENVO:00002006), including particulate matter (ENVO:01000060) such as... | depth 35 m
GCTCAGACGCTGGAATCTCATTTACGGGATCTGCGCGCTTGTCGCAGGTGCCCGAACATGCATGCGCCGCCCGTGGCGAACGGGCCGGTTCAGACCCGTGTAATCATTGTCGGCCAGGCGCCGGGGGTGAAGGAGCCGGAATTGCAGCGTCCTTTTGCGTGGACGGCGGGGAAGACGCTCTTTAAGTGGTTCGAAGGCGCAACGGGCGTCAGTGAGGCTGGAATTCGCGATCGCGTCTATTTCGCGGCGGTTTGTCGCTGTTTTCCAGGCAAAGGCGTCAAGGGAAGCGGGGATCGTGTGCCGGATACGACCGAAATCGAGAATTGTTCAGCCTGGATGCGCGCGGAATTTGAGCTTTTGCGTCCTCAATTGGTCATTCCCGTGGGCAAGCTGGCGATTTCTCAGTTTCTCAGCTTTGGAAAGCTCACGGAAGTCATTGGAACCACACACCAGATTGAGAAATTCGGGCATCGCTTCGATTTGATCCCGTTGCCGCATCCCTCCGGAGTCTCGACCTGGCACAATCGTGAGCCGGGAAAAGCCCTCTTGTCTGAGGCGATGGCGATGATTGCCAACCATCCAGTCTTCAACCGTGAAGTCGTGAATTAGCGGCCTTCGTAGGTTGGGTTGGGCAAAGTCCGCGATTGGAAGACGGAGAGAGAAGGCGGCAGATTTGTCCCAATTATGGTAATTTTATAAAATCTTGTTTTCATGTTTGAAATTATTTTCATTATGAATATAATTACCATATTCAAGAGGCTCAATATAACACAGAGCCGCATTTCGACGTCATTAATCTTACCAACTCTCATGAAAATCCTAGCTCCCGATTTTGCTGTCACCTTGTCCGACGATGCGGTCCACGTATTGACTCGTGATGAAGATGCTCCGGCAATTTACCCCGCATACCTGACCCTTTCCAAGCACGACCGAAAGATTTTGGCCTGGGGAGAGGAAGCTCGTGATATGTGGGGCCGCGTTCCCAGCAATATCGAGGTCGTTCGCCTCTTGACCGAAGGCTTCCCCGTTGACGCTGAGTTGTTCGCCGAGTTTTTGAGCCTGGTTGCCAAGGATCATTCCGAAGGGTTTAAAATGACGCGTCCTCGCGCTTCGTTTGCGCTTCGCAACCATGCCGCCGGTCGCGCTTACATTCGCGAATGTGTTCTCAACAGCAGCCTCCGTGAGGTCACGTTCATGGATCAAGCCATGGCGTGCGCCATCGGCATGGGCTGGGAAGTTGATCGCCCCGAAATTCGCGCCGTTCTTTCGCTCGACCGCGATTGGTTCGAGTTCGAAGTCATCGTTCTCGGTGGTGTTCTGGCCGGAACAACCCAGCCGCTTGGCCTTGAGGATATGGCGATGGACCTTCGGGCTCGCACGCTCGCTGACGAAAAAGGACGCCCTCGTCCGTCTGTTCATGCAACCGGCCCCATCGCACTGGAAGTGAGCAAAGAAAATCTTCCGAGCTCCCTGCTTCGCCTGTCCCAACACATCTGGGATACCCTCGACAAGTTGACTCGCGAACAGCAGAAGGCGCTGACGGAAAGCCCGATTGCCATTTGTGGACCTGGTGCCGACGTTCCTGGTTTGGCTGACGCCATGAGCGGCTTCCTCGGGTTGAGCTTCGAAGCCTTCCCTTCTGTTGCTGGGCATCCTGCCGTGACTGGAGCGCTGAAGCTCAAGCGTCACAAGGATCCGGAGGCTCTGCTTCAGTCTTCCCGCAAAGCACGGAAAGCGGCGAAAGCAGACCCGAAGAATCCAAGAAACGCCGGCAAGCCGGTTGCCATGCTCGATAGCATTCGCAGCGTGATCGAAGGAAAGAGTTCTTCTTCGGCTGTTTCCAAGGAAACGAAGGCTTCCGCGAAGAAGCCGCAGGGTGAGCTCGCGAAGAGCGCTTCCTGAGTTTCCGGACGATTCTCCCCTGAAAATCCACCGTATGGGCGCTCGAAGCCCTGCGGTGGATTTTCTCTTTCCAGCCTTGCCTGTTCTTCCGAGTAGTACCTATTCGGGAATCTCGATTGAAGATTCAAGCGACAGAACAACAGGCTGCGATTGTTCAGCAACCCGTCCGGAAAGGGGAGGTGATGCAGCTCAACGCGTATGCGGGGACGGGAAAAACCTCGACGCTGGAGCTCTATGCCCGGGCGTTTCCGAAACTGCGGTTTTTGTATCTCTGCTTCAATCGGGACAACGCGCGGGAAGCTCAACAGCGTTTTCCCGGCTATTGCGAGTGCAGCACGATTCACAGCAAAGCGTGGCACGCGGTGGGGCGAAACTTCGAGCGCGTCGCCAACCCTCGACCGCGCGAAGTCATGGAGGTGTTCCGGCTGGCGGCGTCATTTTTGGCGGTATACGTGCTCGATACGCTGAACGCGTTTCTGCATTCCGCGGACCCGGAAATCGATTGGCAGCACGTTCGGACCAGTCCCGAAACTCCGGAGCGTCAACGGACTCGAATTCGCTCGGTGGCGCGAAAGTTGTGGGAGAAGATGCAGGACCCCGCCGATGCGACGGTTCCCATCAGTCACGATGGATATCTCAAGTTGTGGGCGCTGCAAAAACCCCGGATCGAGAACTACGACGTGATCTTTCTCGACGAAGCGCAGGACACGAATCCGGTGACTCTGGAAATCGTGCTGGAGCAGGTCGCGCAAAAGTCAGCCGGACTGGTTCTCGTGGGCGACACTCATCAGAGCATCTATCGTTGGCGCGACGCGGTGGATGCGATGGAGCAGGCCTCGGGAATGGCGAATTTCCGGTTTCCGCTCACGGAGAGTTTTCGATTTGGGGGCGGAATTGCGCACGATGCCACGATTTTGCTCAATGAACTGAAGGGCGACCGTGTGAAGCTGGTCGGGAGAGGGGATTCCAGCGGCAAATCGTCCAGTTTTGCCGTGTTGGGACGAACCAACGCCACCTTGATCGCGGCGGCCGTGGAGAAGGCGCTCGACGGGATTCCGATCCACTTTTCCGCGACGACGGCTCAGGCGAACTGGGATCCGTTCACGCCTTACAAATTCCAGATGACGCTCGATGTCTACCACCTCTGGAGCAAGCAACGCCATCTCGTTCGCGATCCCTACATCAAGAAGTTTTCCAGTTTTGATGAGGTTGAGGAACACGCTCGAGGGGAGGGGACGGGGGGGCACGGGCGAGATGTTGAGCTCGCCTTGCAGATCGAATTCGTGAAAGAGCAGGGCGACGACATTCCCGGTTTGCTGGAGTTGTTGCGAAAGCAGAGTTGTGGCCCCAATGAGGCGAAACTGGCGTTCAGCACGGTTCATCGCGCCAAAGGCAAGGAATGGGATGCGGTCCGCCTGCTCGACGATTTTCTCGATCCCAACGACGAGGAGTTTCTCAAGAAAGGGGATCCCGAGGTTGTCGCGGAGGAGTCGAACATTCTCTATGTTGCGGTGACGCGGGCTCGAAAGAAGGTGATGTATCCCGAGGAACTCTACGAGTGGTTTGCCAGCCTCACCGCTCCATCGGTCGAAACGAGCCACCGCATGGAACCCCGTGCGTCGGGGCGAAATGAGGGCTCGAACGAAGCGCCATCCGCGACATCGACGCCGAAACCCGCAGGGACGCTGAGCTTGAAATCGGTCGCACGCCGAATCGCGGCAAAGCCCTTGAAAAAGCCGACCTCCAGCTTGCTTCCCAAGTTGCAGAAGACGCGCGAGACCTATTCCCGGGCCTATGAACCGTGGGATCACGCGGAAGACAAGCTGCTCGGCCAGGCTTATCTTCGCACGCAAAGTGTTGAAGCCCTGTCCAAGCTGTTCCGGCGCCAACCCAAAGCGATTAGCAAACGCATCCTCACGCTGAAACTGACGGTCGGGTAGCGCTGACGATCCGCCAGTTTCGCCAGCTTTGCGGATTCCGGATCGCCACCTCAAACCCGGCTTTCTCCAGTTTGGCGCGAATTCCCGGCAGGATGAACGTGTGATAATACATCACGAATTGGGGCTTGATCAGCGCGTTTCGCACTCGCATCGCCGTGTTGAAACTGTGGGTGAACCAAGCCGTGGGCGTCCAGGGCTCGGGGCGAAAGCTCGTGACAAACAGGAATCGTCCTCCCGGTTTCAACGCCTGAAACACCTTCGCGATCAGCAGATCCTCTTCTTCATCGACGAAGTGTCCCAGCGCGCCAAAACACGTCGCGATGTCGAACTCACCATCAAATTCCATCTCGCGGACGTCGCCGTGGATGAGCTCCAACTCGGCATCGCCTGGATCCACATTGACCTCATTCAACATTCCCTGGCTGAAGTCGATTCCCACCATTCGCTGTTTCACGCTTGGTGCCAGCATCCGCAATCCGGCTCCGGTCCCGCAGCAAACATCCAGGGCGCATTCCACCTCACCAACCATTGGGCCGACGGCTTCCAGCATCCAGCTTGGCGTCAGATACGGGGTGTATTCGAACTTCGGCGCGAGCATGTCATAACCCCGCTCCGTCGACGAAAGCGCCTGACGGGCTTGCTCCATAAAAGTGGGGCCTTTGGGATGAAACATTAGCGGATGTAGCGTCGGATCTCGAACTCGGGGTGCGTTTCCACCACTTCGGCGAGTTGAAATTCCTCTTCGAAAGGCGGCAGAAACGTATCTCCCTCGTATTCCGCGAAAACGTAGGTCAACAAGACCTCGTCGCAGCGCGCGAAAAAGTAATCGTAGATCATTGCTCCGCCGATCACGTAAACGTCCGTTTCCAGGCTCAGCTTCTCCAAGTCATCGGGATGCCGGATCAAATCAACTCCTTCGGGCACGGATTCCAGGCTGCACGAAAGCACGATGTTTCGCCGTTTCGGCAGCGGTCGCCCGATCGAATCCCACGTTTTGCGTCCCATCAGGATGGCGCTTCCGGTCGTGGTCCGCTTGAAGAACTTCAGATCGTCCGGCAGTTGCCAGGGGAGCCCGCCATTGCGACCGATCACACGATTGGCGGCCATGGCGACGATGGCGATGGTTCGAGGGGCGGGCATACCTTTCTCTATCCGTGTTCCTGCCCGGATTTCAAATCGCAATCGAGTTGGCCTGGTCCGGGGCTGTCGGGAACGACTCCGTGTCCGGTTTTTGAAACGGGAGCTTTGGGGAGTGGTTTCACTGACCAGGCGAACTTCACCCGCCCATTCAGTTTGCCCATTCCAAGAGGATCTGGAGCCATTTGGAAGCCTGGCCGGAAAGTTTTTTCAGAAATTCATAAAGAAATCCTTTACAACGGTGACGGTTTTGTCATAGAATTACCCCGAACTCCAGCAATGGAGTGGAACCCTTCGGTGCTCGGCACCTCCTGCCCAACCTGCCTCCTATTGCCAGCCGAGGGGTTCATTCCTTTCAACTTAGGCCAAGCGAAAGCTTGGCCTAAGTTATTTTGGGCCCGCCGTATGAAAAGGAATATGCACGTAAAATCGGCTCGTCGCGATGTAAAATTTGTTCATTTTTGGTTAATATTCTTGCTGCCACTCACTGATGTTACGGTGTAGTTGGTAAATTCAATAAAAAGGAGTGCCCGTGAAAGATACGGAATCGAAGCAAAAGAGGATATACAGGGTTTTCCTCCTCGAAGATCATGAGTTCATGCGAGGAGGGCTTAGGGCTTTTCTGAGTATCGAGCCACAGCTTGAAATCTGTGGCGAAGCTGAAAGGCTGGAAGGTGCGACCGAAGCCATTTTTGAATCCAAAGCCGATGTCGTCATTTTGGATATCGCTCTGCCCGATGGAAGTGGGCTGGAGTTCACCAAGGATCTCCGAAACGCCGGGTTCGAGGGGGCGATTCTTGCCCTGACCATGCATCCTGAGTCACTCTACGCCAACCGCATGCTGCAGGCAGGTGCGAACGGTTACGTGACGAAGAGTGATAAACAGGAACTTGTTTTGGAGGCGCTTTACGAAGTGCTGAAAGGCAATACTTATGTCAGCAATGAGTGGAAGGTTCAGCAGGCGAAGCAAGGAATCCAAAGCGATCGGACGGAGAAAATGGAACAGGCTGAGCAGTTGACGGACCGGCAGATTCAGATTTTGGAACTGATGGGGGCGGGCCTTCCGACTCCTAAAATTTGTGAGCGTCTGAATATCAAGACTGCAACGGTGAATGTGCAGCGCATGCGGATGAAAGAGCGGCTGGGAATTTCTGACCTGAGCGAACTCACCCACTTTGCGGTGGTGCTGTTCGGTCAAAATCCGTGAAACTGCCGTACGGCCAAATCGGCCGCTGCTAGACCGCGATCGGCGCTTTGATTGTCGGGTGTGGATCGTATCCGACCAGCTCAAAATCCTCGAATCGGAAGTCGTCGATCTCTTTCACTTTCGGATTGATTCGCATCGTGGGTAAATCGCGGAAATCGCGCGCGAGTTGCTCCCGTGTTTGATCCAGATGGTTCTGGTAGAGATGTAAATCGCCAAACGTGTGGACGAAATCGCCGGGTTTCAGCTCGCAAACCTGGGCGATCATCATCGTGAGCAATGCGTAGGAGGCGATGTTGAAAGGAACGCCGAGAAACAAATCCGCACTTCGTTGGTAAAGCTGACAACTCAGTTCGCCATCGTTCACATAAAACTGGAACATCGTGTGGCATGGCGGCAATGCCATTTTCGGCACGTCCACCGGGTTCCAACCGCTGACGATGTGGCGGCGACTAAATGGATTGGTCCGAATCCCCTCGATCAATTCCGCAATTTGGTCGATTGGCTCCGCGTCGGGGGCGCCCTGCCAGCGACGCCATTGCTTCCCATACACCGGACCCAAATCACCATTTTCGTCGGCCCATTCATCCCAAATCGTCACCTTGTTTTCACGAAGATAGCCGATGTTCGTATCGCCCTGCAAAAACCAGAGCAACTCGTGGATAATCGAGCGCAGGTGCAGCTTCTTCGTGGTCAGGCAGGGAAACGTGTCCCGCAGATCGAATCGCGCCTGGGCGCCAAACACGCTCAGCGTGCCAGTTCCCGTGCGATCATCGCGTGACTTTCCCTCGTCCAGAACCAGGCGCAAAAGGCGGTGGTATTCTCGCATGAGGATGAGGTTAGGCCAAAGCTGGGAGCTATTCCACTTTTCTCAAGGGAATCCCGCAACTCGGCGAAAAGGCCTGGGTTTAAAGGGCATGAAGAACTTGATTTCAGCCTTCTTTTTCGTCCTGGGACTGGGGGCATTTTCCGCGCAGGCACAGCAACTACCACTCAATCAACCGGTCCCGGACGTGACCGCATATGATGCTGATGGGAATGCGTTTTCGTTTCGGGACAACCTGAAGGGCGAGACATCAGTGGTTGTTTTTGGCTGCCTCACTTGACCACCGTTTCTTCGAAACGTCCCCGGTCTGGAGACGGTTTATCAGGATTACTCGGGAAAAGGGGTCAAGTTTTACTACGTCTACAAGGCGTTGGCGCACCCGGAGCGGGATGGCTTCGTTCAGCCACTGACGTTGGAGGAGCGGCTCATGCACGTGAAGGAAGCGGCTCGCCGGTTGTCCACGCAATGGACGTGGTTGGCGGATGCGCCGGATAATCAGATAAAGAACGCATTTGGGAACCGAAACAACTCGGAGTTCGTGATCGATCCGGAAGGGACGATCGTTCGTGCCCGGACGTGGAGCAATGAGGAGGCGCTGCGTAAGGATTTGGCGGCGATGGTCGGAAGCGTGGAGACGCCGACGAAGGTGGCGGATCTTGAAATGAAATCGCTTCCCGCCGAGCGCGATGGGGCGATTGCGACCAATGTGGTGCCGAGGGTTCCCGCTCCCGAGGGCGCCAAACCGCTCAAGGTTACCGCGTCCGGCGACGGCCCGTTCTATCTGAAGCTGCGGGTTGAGGCGAACCCGGATTTGCTGCGAACCGGGACGGGAAAAGCGAGACTGGGCTTTTGGCTGGACCCGATTCATCAGGTGCATTGGAACAACCTGGCGGAACCCCTGAAGTTTCGGGTGATTGCGGAGAACGGAACCACCGTCGAACCTGCGATCGGCACGGCTCCGAAAGTCGAGGTGGAAGCGGACTATGATCCTCGCGAATTCGCCGTAGAGATTTCCGGCGCGAATCGGAGCATGCCGATCAAGGTCGAGGTGAGCTATTTTCCCTGTCATGACGTCGACAAATGGTGCCGGGCGGTCACTCAGGAGTTTTCCATCGTTTTGGAGGAAGATCGACACGCTGGAAAGCCATCATCCCAGATGAGAGGGCGAGGGACCGGAGGAAAAGGCCCGGCGGGAAGCCGGGGCCCGAACCCCGAGCGGTTTCTTGCCAGAGCAGACGCAAATGGGGACGGAAAGATTGCCAAAAGCGAGGCACGGGGAAAGATGGGGGAACGCTTTGACCAAATGGATCTGGACAAGGACGGCTTCGTGACTCTGGAAGAGATGAAGCGGCATTTCTCGAATCGCTAGCACGGTTTCTCTTTTGTCATAACCTCTTGTGCTGATTGTAGATCCATTCGGCGAGATCCGTCGTTGACGAGAGCCTACCTTTGACGTAACCCGTTTGAGCCCGCATTCTGGCGGGTTCTTTTGGCCGATTCCGAGTAAAATGTTGGCCCAGGAGGCTCCGCCAGCAATGGGGACGCGTCTTGAATCGGGCGAATCATGCCCTCAATTCCTTGAGCAACATCATTGATGAATCGGAAACTACTCCCACATTATCCACATGTGCAGGGCAGCCTGCACCAGCCTAATTTGGAACGTGATGCCTGTGGCGTCGGCGTGGTAGCCCACGTCAAAGGCGAACGGAGCAACAAGATCCTGGAATATGGATTGGTCAGTTGTTGCAATGTGATGCATCGCGGGGCGATGGAGGCTGATGGGAAGACCGGCGATGGCGCCGGCGTCCTGACCCAATTGCCCTACAAGATCCTGTTGCCTGCGGCCGAGGCCATGGGCGTGAAGCTGGACGACGAGAAGGAACTTGGCGTAGGCGTATTCTTTTTGCCACAGGACGCGGAATGCCGGACCAAGGCAAAGGTGATGACGGAGGGAATCATCCGGCAACACCAGATCGAGGTGATCGGCTGGCGCGAGGTGCCAGTCAATCCCGATGAATTGGGCGAGAAGGCTCGCAAGACCATGCCGGTGATTGAGCAACTGCTGGTGAAGCGCGGCGCGGACATGGACGAGAAGAAATTTGAGCGGAGCCTCTATATGACGCGCCGGGAAATCGAGCGAAAAATGAGGGAGGAGATTCCCGACCTTTACATCAGTTCCTTTTCCCATCGCACCATTTCCTATAAAGCGTTGGCTTTGCCTCCGGCGATGCGGAAGTTTTATGCGGATTTGACGAATCCCGACTACGAAACGGGGATTTGCCTCTATCACCAGCGATTTTCCACCAATACGTTTCCAAGCTGGCCTCTCGGACAGCCCTTCCGGATGTTGGCTCACAACGGTGAGATCAATACCGTGAGAGGCAACCGCAACTGGCTCAATTGCAGCGAAAAGGACTTCAAGAGCGATGTCTGGGGGGATGAGATCGATCTCATGACCGAAGTGGTGCATTCCGATGATTCGGATTCGGCCAGCCTCGATGCCGCTTTGGAGCTGCTCGTCCTTTCGGGACGCAGTGTGCCTCACGCGATGGCGATGTTGGTTCCTGCCGCTTGGCGAATTGACCCGACCACGCCAAAACCAGTTCAGTCCTTTTACGAATATCATCGCTGCTTCCAGGAGCCTTGGGATGGTCCCGCCTCCCTCGTGTTTACCGATGGCCGAGTGGTCGCGGCAACGCTTGATCGCAACGGGTTGCGTCCATCTCGCTTCAAATTGACGGAAGACGGCATCTTTTCGCTTGGATCAGAGGTTGGCACCATCGGACTGGATGATGAGAAAGTGATCCGGAAGGGGCGGCTTGCTCCCGGCCAGATGATCTGCGTAGACACGATCGACGGAGTGTTTTATTCCGACGACGAAGTGAAGGATGCGCTTGGTGCGAAGCAACCCTACGGGAAGTGGCTGGAAGAAAACCGGGTTCACTTCAGCGAGTTGGTCAGCTCTGAGCCGCAGGCGCCAGAGGGTGACCTGGATGTGATGTCCCTGACGCAGAAGCAGGTGACCTTCGACATCAACAAGGAGGAGGTGGGAGAGATTCTCGCGCCCATGCTGAAAACCGGCGCCGAGGCGATTGGATCGATGGGAGACGATGCCGCGTTGAGCATCCTTTCCAGCCGGCCGAAACTTTTGCTGACCTACTTCAAGCAGCTGTTTGCCCAGGTCACGAATCCGCCGATCGATCCGATCCGCGAACGGCTCGTCATGTCGTTGAACGTCAATCTTGGCTGGCAACGCAACCGTCTGGTTGAGAGCCCTGAGCACGCCAGAATGGTTCACCTGGCTTCGCCGTTTTTGCTCGATCATCAGTTGGAGAAGCTGATGAATTTGGAAGGGTTTCCATCCCGCAAAATTGATATCACCTGGCCCGTCAGCGAAGGTGCGGCCGGGCTCGAGAAGGCGATCGACCGAATCTCGCGGGAAGCCGAAGAAGCGGCCGATGCCCACAACCCGATTTTGGTGCTGTCTGATCGAAACGTGGATCACGAACATGCCCCGATTCCCGCAATCATGGCAGTTGGTGCGGTTCACAACCACCTGAACCGGGTTCACAAGCGGATGTGGTTGAGCATTGTGATCGAGACTGGAGAAGTGCGGGACACGCACTCCGCTGCCACCATGTTTGGTTTTGGCGCGCAGGCGATCGTCCCGTATTTGGCTGTGGACACCATTCGCGAAGCGTTGCAGAACGATCCCCGGAAAAAATTGGGTGAGATCAGTTATGTTGACGGGGTGAAGAACTACCTTTCTGCCTTGGAGAAAGGTGTGCTCAAGATCATGAGCAAGATGGGGATCAGTGTGCTTTCCAGCTACCAGGGCGCTCAAATTTTTGAGGCCGTTGGTGTGGGCTCGAAAGTCATCGATCGTTGCTTCACGGGAACCTCTTCCAAAGTTGAGGGAGTCGGATTTGAAGAGATTGCGAACGAGACGCTTGACCGCCATCGCCAGGCTTTTGGCAAGGCTGTGCCAGGCGGAGAGGAAGTTGCGCTGAAGCTCGACGATCCGGGTTACCTGAAGTTTCGGCGCGATGGTGAGCGCCACGGGATGCCAAACCCGATCATCAAAAATTTCCACACCTTCATTAAATCGGGCGATCCGGTTCAGTATGAACAGTACGTCGAAGACCTGAAGTCGCACCATCCGGTCGCGCTGAAGGACGTGATGGATTTCAATTCGCCCAATGACCCGATTCCGGTCGAAGAAGTGGAGCCGAAGGAAGAAATCTTGCGACGCTTCACCACCGCAGCCATGTCGCTGGGCGCGTTGAGCCCGGAAGCGCATGAGATGCTGGCCGTGGCGATGAACCGGATTGGGGGACGTTCCGATTCCGGAGAGGGAGGAGAAGACAGTCGCCGATTTACGCGCTACACGGAAGAAACTGCCAAGGATACGATTTTCGAGGCTGGAGATTGGGGGAATTCCAAGATCAAGCAGGTCGCTTCCGGTCGTTTTGGAGTTCACACCCATTACCTGGTCAACGCCGAGCAGTTGGAGATCAAGATGGCTCAAGGCGCGAAGCCGGGAGAAGGTGGTCAACTGCCGGGTGACAAGGTGAATGAGCTGATCGCACGACTTCGGCACACCCAGCCGGGCGTGACCCTGATTTCGCCTCCTCCTCACCACGATATTTACTCGATCGAGGATCTCGCCCAACTGATTCATGACCTGAAAGAAGTGAACACTTCGGCAAAGGTCGTCGTGAAATTGGTTGCGGAAGCCGGAGTCGGCACCGTTGCCGCAGGTGTCGCCAAAGCGAATGCGGACGTCATCCTGATTTCCGGACACGACGGCGGAACCGGCGCGTCTCCGATCAGTTCGATCAAGCACGCGGGGCTTCCCTGGGAACTCGGTCTCGCCGAAGCTCAGCAGGTTCTCATGCTGAACAACCTGCGCGAACGGGTGATTCTTCGGACCGACGGCGGCATGCGCACCGGGCGCGATATTGTTCAGGCCGCGCTTCTTGGCGCTGAGGAATACAACTTTGGCACGATCGCCATGATTGCCATGGGTTGCGTTTACGTTCGGAAATGTCACCTCAACAACTGTCCGGTTGGCGTCGCGACTCAGGATCCCAAGTACCGCGCCAAATTCAAAGGCGAGGTGGAGCATGTCGTGAATTTCTTCAATGCCGTGGCTGAAGACGTCCGTCGGCACCTGGCTCAACTTGGAGTTCGCAAGATGGATGAGATCATCGGGCATCCTGGATTTCTCAAGCAGCGGGAAGTGCCAAATCATCCCAAGGCGAACACACTGAACCTGGGCGCGATCCTCAAGGATGTCGCCAAAGACGTGGGTGAAGATTTGCCTCGCGCCCATCGTTGGGAGCGGAACGACGGTTTGCATGCGGAAGCGCTCGACGTCCGGATCATCAAGGATGTTGCGCAAACTCTGGAAGACGGAAAGACCCCCATTTCCAAGAGTTATCCCGTGGTTAACACCAACCGGAACGTTGGCACGCGATTGGCGGGTGAAGTCGCCAAAAAATGGGCCAATCACGGAATTCCGGATGGCACAATTGATCTCCAGTTTTCCGGAAGTGCAGGTCAGAGTTTCGGCACCTTCCTGTGCGGTGGAATTCGCATGACGCTGACTGGCGAGGCGAATGACTACGTTGGCAAAGGCATGTGCGGAGGTGAGATTATTCTCAAAGCTCCAGAGAAGCGCGGCTTTGTTCCTGGTGAAAACTCCATTCTTGGAAACACCGTGATGTATGGTTCAACCGGCGGGAAGCTTTTCGCCAATGGCCGGGCCGGAGAACGTTTCTGCGTTCGCAACTCTGGTGGAACCGCAATCGTTGAAGGCGTGGGAGACCACGGGTGCGAATACATGACGAATGGTTTTGTGGTGATTCTCGGTCGCACCGGAAAGAACTTCGGAGCCGGCATGAGCGGGGGCACCGCCTACATTCTGGATCGGAAAGACCGTTTTGATACGCTGATCAACCCGGAGATGATTGAAGTGGTCGATCTTGAGGACGAGGCAGACATCGCGGCGGTCAAAGCTCTCATCGAGCAACACCGCGACTACACGAACAGCGAACGTGCCGAAGAGGTGCTTTCTGACTGGGATGCGTCGCTCAAGCTCTTCCGCAAGGTTCAGCCCAAGAGAAAGGCCGCCCCAGAGAAAGCTGAAGAGCCAACGAAGAAAGCCGCAGTCTAGGCCAGGCCCAAGAACACATTCCTTCTGGCGAAGCTCTACTGGCCTGCCGGAACCGTCTGATCTTGCACGATGGTTCCCGTGCCCAGGAGTTGCTGTGCGAGGAAGGTTTCGACCAGCTTTTGAATGGCCGGGCCAAACCCTCGGCCGTGTCCGCCATCCTGTACCGTCACGAACGTGGCGCTCACACCACTGGCTTCCAGCTTCTTCTCGAAATCTACGGATTGAGGGTAGGGGACGAGGTCGTCTTTGGTGCCGTGGACGATGAGCGTCGGTGCGTCATCTGCGGTCACATGTGTGATGGGCGAAGCGTTGTTCGCCCGATCCTTGTTTGCTTGAATGGCGCCACCAATCAGGATCGATTCGGGTGAATTCGGAGCATTGTGATCGATCTTGCTGGGGTGATCGTTCATCGTGAGTAACTCGGTCGGTCCATAGTAGTCTACGACGCAGGCAACGTCGCTCGATTGGCCGGTATGCGGACCAATGGTTCCCTCCAGATCGGCGACTCCGTGGCTGACCCCCAACATCGCAACCAAATGGCCGCCGGCGGAGGAACCCCAGACCGCAATTCGGTCAGGATCCAGATTGTATTTTTCAGCGTTGGCGCGAATCCAGCGAATCGCGGCTTTGCAGTCGTGAATCTGAGCGGGCCACGGGGCCTCGGTGCTCAATCGATACCCGATCGAAACGCCCGCATAGCTGCCCGTTGTCGCGAGCCGGGCTACCTTGGTGCCGTTGCTTTTGTCGCCTGCCTTCCATCCTCCTCCATGAATCCAGCAAACCACGGGAAGTGGATCGTCTCCGAGCTCCTTGGGGAGATACAAGTCCAGCTTTTGCTTGGGATTGTCGTTCCCCGCGTAGTCCAGATCGGAAAGCTTTGTGAACTGATCGTTCCCGACATTTCCGCGTTCCGGACGAGCCGGATCATTCCGTTTCGTCACCGCAAGGTGCTCTTCCAGCGAAATCGCGCCGTCCTTGTTCGTGTCGACGCGTTCGAAGTTCTTCTGGAGAGGCTGGGGCAACTCATCCTTGGTCAACTTGCCATCCTTGTTCCGGTCCCAATTTGTGAATCGGCGATCCGGTTCCACTTGGGCGAGGCCGGAGAGGGGAAAGGCGATGGCGAGAAGAAGTAACGAGAGATGGGGCTTCATGAGATAGGGGTTAAAACTGAAGAAAGCGGTCAAAGTTTCGCAGCAAACCGAGAAAAAGCGGGATGGAACCGTTGCTAACGGTCACTCTGCCGACAGTGGAATCGAGACTCCGACTTCAGCGGAAAACTGGTTCAGCCATTCGCGTCGCCCCTGCTCGGGAACGTCGAGCGAACGGATGGTTGGTTCTACGTCAGGATACCCTTCGACTTCATCCTGGCTGTCAATCATGCGTGACGTTCCCGCCAACGCCTGGCTTACGATTCGGGCGTCCGTTGCGTCGCGATCACCGGGTCTGGCGCCAACCCTTCTCGCCACATGCCAGAGCGTTTGGGCCTCACCGATTGGCTCCAGCCCTTCCGGCCACAGGGGCGGTTCCGGCAAGGTATCGAATGGCTTTCGCAAGACGGGAATCGTTTGGCCGTCGCGGTTGAACCCAACATTCCCCCGGAAGTGAGCCGACGCGATTCCTTCAAACACGGCGGAAGACAATTTGGTATCCTCGCCAAACAGAACGATGTTTCCCACCACGGAAAGCACCGGCTGTCCCTCTCCGTAAGCAGGGTCCAGTCCCACATGAATCGAGCGTTGGCCTGGATTTGCGATCACGTTGTTGACGATGACGCCGGACGTTCGGGGCTGGAAAAGCGGATTGCGCTCCACGTTGCTGCAATAGAGATTCCTCACGAGGGCAACTTGCTGAGTTCCGCCGAAAATGAGGGAACCTTTCGAGTGCGGTCCTTTCGCATGGGTCGAGTCGTTCAGCCCCTCGGCGATGATGCAATTGCGGACGAAAAGGCGGTGACTTGGAATCCCGTCTTCAGGTTTGTAGGACGTCGGGGAGATGCCTTCATCCACGCACCACGTTACCGAACAGTGATCGATCCAAACGTCGGAAGGTCCCCGCGTCGTGGTGATCCCGTCAGGTTCCCAGCCGCTGCGTTTTGCCTTGCCAGCATCACCGGGGCGAATTCGCAAGTGTTGGAGGACCACCTGACTTTCCCGAATTTCCAGGCCTCCCTTGATGAGGGTGATTCCGGGGCTGGGGGCGGTCTGGCCGGCGACGACGATCTGGGGATGGCGAATCGATAGGCCTCGTTCCTTGAGGTCGATGACCCCGCCGACTTCAAAAATGACCAAGCGGGGACCTTTCTGTTGCAACGCATCGCGCAGGGTTCCACGGCCTTCGCCTTCCAGGGAGGTCACCCGGTAGACCGTTGCCTGATCAAGCTCAAATCCAACATCCGGTAGTAGGTTCTCCTGCCACTGCCAATCCTCTTGCTCCGCATTGGAAGGCAGGATTGTGCCTTGGAGGAATAGTGAGAAGAGAGGCCAAAGGAAGTTGAGGGGTTTCGTCATATCTACAAACGGGGGTGCAGAGGAATTTGTAGAGGGGAGGGGAAGCGTTGTGAAGCGATTTTCAAAGCGTGGAGCGTCTTGAACCCTGATTGGGGTTGAATAATGCAGTTTCGCCCCTGAATTGTAAGAGACTTCTCGTCGAAGCCGACAATCGTCAGCAACGAAGTCACCTTCATGAAAGCCAGACGACGCAGACCTCGTTGGGCCCGGAACCTGGGTCACACGCTCTATCTCGTGCTTGCGATCATTGCGATCGTGGCCGGGGTGGTCCTGTTTCCGCTGCCCATTCCCGTGGGGCTACCATTGATTGCCATCGGCCTGGCGCTCTTGCTGCGATCATTTCCCGCAGTCCGGCGTTGGGTGCGGCGGCGCGCTTCCCGCGTCCCCATTCTGGCGAAGGCGTTGACTTACCTTTCTCCATCGCGAACCCGCTCCGTTCGCTCAAGTGGAAGCGCTTAGACGCGAGTTCGCAATCCTACTCGTAATTCGCGCGGATCCAGGCGGCCCAGTCGCGATAGCGTTTGGCTTGAAGATCGTTGAAGTGGACTTCCACGTTGTAGGCGATCAGGCCCGTTGACGTTGCGCCGCTGGGAAGCGGGGAGGCAGATTCCTGAAAGGAACTGTCGAGTTCAATCAGTTGGGACCATGTCGCAGTCAATCGGGCCAGGGTTGCCTTCGCTGCGGCCTGGTTCTCGGACGGAGTGATGAGTTGGATGGCGGATTGCAGGTCTGCTTCGGCTTTCGAGAGGTTCTCTCTGGCTTGTTTGACCTTGCGGAAGGCTTCGGCTCCGGGAGCTTCCTGGCTGAGGCCGGAAGCGGCACTGACAAGGAGAATGACGGCAATGGTGAGGGCGCAGCTTTTCATGGGGTTTCAGGTAAGACGGCCCATCGGGCAATCTATTGGAAGGAAGCGGCGTGATCTACCGCGGATCAAAGAGCGGCGTGGTGCTCGTATCGCGATACCCGTAGCGCTGGAGCCAAAGATCGACCATTTCGATGATCTTGGGATCGGGGTGACGGTTCCATCCAAAATCCGTCCAGGTAATTCCCTGGTCATATCCTCCATTGCCACCGGAGGCCTTGAGCCGTTCCCCTTCCTGAATTTGGCTGAGATTTGCCGCGACGTCCTTCCACAGGGAGCCCGCCCGCGGAATGCCAAAATCCTGCGATAGGCCATAGGTGGAGTCCGGATCCGTACTCAGTTTGGTGAGCACGCGTTTAACGATGTGGCGGACCCAACGGATCTTGTGATTCGCGGCCGCAGCTTTATCGGTATAGGAAGAATGGGTGACCAGGCAGGCGGTAACCCCCCGGGTTTTGATGGGGTTGGGGTTCGCAAAGAGGAAGTTGTAGGCATTGGCCGGAATCTCGGTTTTGACATAACCACCAAACTCGTCACGGTTCGAATCCACGATTTCGTCGGCCACGTCGCCGAAGGGGAGAAGAACCAGTTCGCCAACTTCTTTTTCGACCACATCAACCGTTTGTCTCCCCAGGATGTTGCGCTTCTTCACCTCTTCCTGAATTTGCTTCAGCCCAAAGCGTTCCAACGCGGGAAAGGGAACGCCTCCAATCAGAATGACGGCATCCAAATAGCGCTCTCCATTCTGCGATGCGTTCTTGGGGCGAGGTTTGGTCAGGAGGTCGAGAGCGGCATCCCTCGAATAGTATTTCTTTTTCCAAACCCCTGAAATCATATCGGGCTCGCGAAGAAACATTTCCTCCAGCAAGGTGCAGGTGATGGCGGTTCCGGATCCCATTGCCCCGATATTCACCACGGCGCCTTTGTTGAAGAGATCGGCGAGGTCTTTGTATTCGCCCTTGGACTCCTCGCGAATCACAATGTGAATCGCTTCGGTGTACAAAGGCAGGATCAGATTGATATCTTCCTTAATTTTTGCCCAGATCTGTCGAATCTCATTGTCGACTTTGCCGTGATACTTGGTGAGATGATTGACGTCACTATGTTGTTGGGCGTAATACCAGATATCGCTCTGCACGATGGCCAGTTGCACCTCATCCTCGGTCCGGAGTCGTTTAATACTGTCGAAGCTCCCCTGGGTTGCGAAGACGTTCAGTTTGATCGCCGGGTTGTTGACCTTGTCTTCCGGATCGCCAAAGCGAATGCACATATCGCTGATATCTTCGGCGAACCGAACATAGATGCCGGAGTGCGAACCGCTCGCGATTCCCGGGTTTACTCCGCGAACCGGTTTGACCGCTCCCGGGTATTCCGAAAGCTTCACACTCGAAAGGGAGGTTTGCGCCTGGGCGGAAGTTGAAAGGATCAGGGTGACGACAAGATGGCCGAGAACAGAGAAGGCTCGAGTTTTCATGGCAGTATTCGTGGAAGGCCTATTCGAGGTGTTTGCCTCGGAAGAATGAACTCCTAACGTTGTTAGTGTGAGGGATGGGAGCCTTTCCGTCAATCTCGAGATTCCGCAGCCACGTGCCGGAAATGTCAAAGTTGGCTTGGGAGTGGCGTTAGGGGCTGAGCCTCATTTTGTTCCAGCAATTCGTTTCCCGATCCAGCTCAAACGCAATTCGATCGTGAAGCCGGCTGGAACGGCCTTGCCAGAACTCGATCCGAGTGGGGCGCAGGACATAGCCGCCCCAGAATGGGGGCCGGGGAACCTCGCCGCTTTCGGGATACTTGGCCTTGAACTCCGTTTCCCGGTCTTTCATCCATTCGCGATTCGGGATCACCTCACTTTGTGTTGAAACCCAGGCGCCGATTCGGCTTCCGTAGGGGCGGCTCTTGAAATAACGGTCACTTTCCTCATCGGGTAGTTTTTCCGTGACGCCGCGAACGCAGACCTGGCGCTCAAGGGTTTCCCAATAAAACGTGAGCGCTGCGGATGGGTTTTCCGCCAGATCGCGACCTTTCCGGCTTTCGAAATTGGTGAAGAACTGGAAACCGCGTTCGTCCAGCCCCTTCAGCAGGACGGTTCGGGCAGAGACTTGGCCGCTGCCGGACACCGTCGCTAGCGTCATCGCGTTGGGATCGATCAACTTGGCTTTCGCCACTTCATCAAACCACGCCCGAAAGAGCTGAATCGGGTCATCACCGACATCGGCCACGTCCAGTTGGTCGCGCTGATAATCAGTTCGGAGATCGGGAAGGTCTTCGCTCGGGATGACGGCTTTTGGCATGATCGGGTTTGATTACGTTGTATTCGTGCTAGTGTCTACGATCTCACCTTTTCATGCAAGCTGTGAACCAACCGTTAGCTTCCTACGTCGATCAGATTTTGATTACCCAGGGTCAGATCCACGAGCGGGTGGCTGAGCTGGGAACGGAGATCGAATCCCGGCACGAGGGTGGAGATTTGACGCTCCTGGTCATTCTTCACGGGAGCATTCTGTTCGCCGCAGATTTGATGCGGGCCATGTCGGTGCCGGTTTACCTGGAATCGTTTCGGGTTGCCAGTTATCACGGGGGAACGGCTAGTTCCGGGACGGTGAGCATGGAGCAGGCAGAGACCTTGAGGCATCTCAAAGGGCAGAATGTGTTGCTGGTCGATGACATTCTCGACTCGGGAAGAACGCTCCATGCGGTCAAGAGACTCTTGGAAGAGGAGATTGAAGCGGCCACCGTTCGGTCTTGCGTGTTGCTCGACAAAAAGGTGACTCGCTCGATGGATGCTGCGGCTGATTTTACCGGATTTGAGATCGAGGATGCCTTTGTGATTGGCTATGGGTTGGATTATCAGGGGAAATTCCGGAATCTGCCGTTTATCGGCACGCTGAAACCGGAATGCATCGAATCCTGACGCCGCCTTTCTTTGCGCTTCCCGTTTGGCTGAAGAAGTGCTAAGAACTGCCAACCATGCAGTGGTACTATCTGGACGAAAATCAGCGCCAAGTTGAAGCTTCGGAAGCCGATCTTCACGACTTGAGGATGCGTCGCGTCATCACGGATCAGACCATGATTTGGAACGAGACGTTGCCGGAGTGGGTTGAAATGGGGAGAGCCTTGCCCATGCAACTGGGGCAATACGAGGAACCGACCAAGGAAGAACTGGAAGAACTCATCAATCCCCTGGCAACCGCGGCTGAAAAGCATCCCCCGGCCAATTCCTCAGACACCAGGGTTTATGCCAGCGTCGTTGCGCAGAGTGCGGGCTGGATGAAATTTCTCGGGATTCTGGGCATCATCAATGGTGTCCTGCTCTGTCTGACCCTGATTGGAGCCGTCGTGGGGTGGATTCCCATTTGGATGGGCCGGATGCTGGTGAGTTCCGCGAATTCTGCGCAGGATGCCCAATCGACCGGTAGCCGGTTTGAAATGACGGACAGCCTGGAGAAAATGACGAAAGTTCTGAAGGTCAGTGCCGTCCTTACCCTTCTCGGGATCATTCTCGCGATCATTGGCGGAATTGTCGCCTTGGTGATCCAGGTCGGCTGAGTTGATTAGGAAAGCGCCACTTCCAGGTTTTTGCGAACCAGCCCTCCCATCGATTCGCAGGCATCGAACGCGCTGGTCTCGTGGTAATCGTTCAGTCCGCTTCGCAGTTCTTTCACCTTGTCCGGGCTCGATAGCTCATCCTGCTCCATTCGCTCCAGTAGATCGTTGAGGCGTCGGCCTTCGGCTTGAACCCGGCGGCTGATGAGCGTCCGCTCCTCCTGCTGATACTGCTTCATTGTGGGGTAGTTCAACAGCTCCGTGCAGAGCCGGACAACCTGGTTGTTCTCCTTGAAGAACTGCGGGAGATACATCCGATTGTTCCCCTCGTAACTTTGTTGATCGAAGTCGATCGCGCGGACGCGATACTGCGTTTGCTCAAAGTCCGGCGTCATGTCGATGACGTAGTTGTAGCTTCGCATATCGCCAAGAAGCCGCACGAAACAGCGCTCGTTGAACTTCACGAACTCCTTGGCCAGGCGAACTTCATCGAGGCGCCCGGGGGCGACATGATCGCGAATGAAGACATCACCTGGAATCCCCGCGATGTGTTCCTCAATCAGCGTTCCCTGATTCACCAGGTAATTCACCTGGTTGGGGGAGAGCGTCTGCTCCAGCTCCAATCCGTAAATCCGGGACGAATCGGGCACTTTCACGTAAAAATGGTCGTAGTTGTCGTTGAACTGGTTCACGACCCGAACGCGAAAAGGCTTGGAGTTCCCGAACTCGCAGAAATCGACCCGCTCAATGTAAATGTGCTCGATCAGGAAGGGGTCGCCGGTTTTCAGTTGGGAGTAAATGCGGGCGAGCAGGCTGTTCAGGTCTTCCCTCCGCGTCATGTTGTAGGATACCGTGTCCCAAAGCGTGTCGTTGCCATCGCGATCCGAGCAGGCGAAGGATGATTCGAATTCACGGAGCTTGTCATAGATCGGAGGCAGGTCCGATCCGCGTCCGTACTCGACGAGGTATTCCCACAAATGATCGGAAATTTGGAAAAACGGCTTTCGGTGAGAGATTTGGTTAAACCCGTCTCGCGCCGCTTGATCGGGAGCGGCGTGAATGGGTTTGTCCGACTCCTCGGTTCGTTTCCAGACCGTGGAATACATGGCATAGATTTCGTCGGCCGCGCCCTTGTCCCGCTGGGGTTCCCACTCCTCCTTGTCGAGCCAAATCCCGCCGCAATGGATGCAGCGGTCGACATGAAACGCCAAATCCCGACCCACGTTTGCCCTGACCAGGAGGTGGCGACATTCCGGACAGGTAAAGGCTTTCTTGCTATCGGTGGACGGCACCGCGGGTTCGCGATCTTGCTCGGGGAGGATGGTTTCGCCGCGATCGCTGACCCAGCGCCAATATTGGAACGACGGGATCCAATGCCCTTCGCATGCCCGGCATTGACGGGCGACGAGGCCGTGTTCGAGATCGATGCGTCGGGTTTTGGCTTTGCAGGCGGGGCACTTCATAGCGTGGAGTGGGCGGAAACCGCATTCAAAACCGCGTTTGCGCGCACGATTTTCGCCTGTGCGGCAACTTAGCAAAGGTTAGGCGGCCCGAAAATGAATTTCACGAAGCAGAATTGCGAAAATTTATGAAATATGAGAACTATTTTTGTGGCCACCTCTAGGTACCAGAGGTATTAGAACATGAACCAAGGAAAGGAGGTTGCCAGAATCGAGCTTTCTGCGCATCTCTTCGCTTTTCATTCACCAGAACAACACCGATTTCCACCCGAACCACTTCTTTATCATGTTCCAAGGAACTCAATCTGCATCACCCGCTGTCGATGGTCTTCAACTGCCCGGACTTCTCGCGCAAGAAATGTTCGACCTTAGCCAACTGGAAAAAGTTGAAGCTTGGATAAACACGCTGGGTTTTGGCGACTTTGGCCCTTGGCTCAGCGCAGGCATGATCCTGTTTTTCGGCTTTATCGTTTGTTGGGTGATTCAGAAAATTGTCGAAGGAATTCTCCACCACACTGAGCTGGATGAGAAAATCGCCGATGCCTTGGGCGTATCCAACGCGAACACGGAGCGGGCGTTCGGCACCTTCCTGTTTTGGTTCCTGATGCTTTTTGTCGTGATGGCCGCCATCAGCGCGGCGGAGTTGGGCGAGAACGTAACGCGTCCGCTCGAAAACATGCTCGCCGAGGTCACGACCTTCCTGCCGAAACTGCTTGGTGCAGGATTACTCGCGTTTGTTGCCTTCGCGGTCGCCACGATCGTGAAGAAGATCCTGGTCGGAATTTTGACGGCGACGCGGATTGACGAGCGTTTGGGACTGGGATCGGATCGACCACTGACGACGGCCATTACGACGATCGTCTTTTTCCTCATCATTTTGACGATCCTGCAGGGCGCGATCGAGACGCTTGGAATTCAGAGTATTTCAGAGGCGATCAACCCGATGATCCAGACGATTTTGAGCTACGTGCCCATTCTGTTTGGTGGCGCCGTGGTTCTGGCGCTCGGCATATTCCTGGCCTCGATCGTGAACAAGGCTTTGGGATCGACCCTGGCGGCGGCTGGCATTGACCGGATTCCCATGCGGCTCGGTTACGACGAGGAGATTCGGTTTCTCGGCCGTCCGCTTTCCGAGATGATCGCAAAGATCGTCGCCCTGACCATCATCGTGGTGATGGTGAAGCAGTCCATCAACATCATGAATCTCGTCGAGCTCAAAATCGTGGCGGACAAAATTCTCGACGTTTGGGGTGGGATCGTGATTTTCCTCGTCGGCGTTTTCGTTGCCGGCATGGCGAAGAAGGCCATCTCGAATCAGGTTTGGCGCGATGTCGCTTACTACGGCATTCTCGTCTTTGTCGGCGGGATGGCGCTGCAGGCGGCCAACCTCACGACCCTGAGTGATACCACGATCCAGTATCTGATGCAGGGCGCGATCATCGCAGCGGTTCTCGCCTTCGGAATTGGCGGCGGCATCGCCATTGGCCTCGGCGGTCGTTTCAAGGTCCAGAAGTACCTCGAAGACAAGCAACCGCCGACCAACTACGACTGATACGAGCGATCGACGTGGACGTAGCCACCATCGACGTGGATCAATTGTCCCGTGGTATGGCTCGAGCGCGGCGAAAGCAGAAAAACCGTCATTGCCGCGATCTCGTCCGTTGACGTCATTCGCGCTCCCAACGGAATCCGGGACTCGATCTCTGCTTTCCGGCTTTCCGGATCTTTCTGGGTTTGGAGCCAGTTCTCGTACATCGGCGTCCAGACCTCGGCCGGAATCACCGCATTGACCCGAACGTCGTCGTTCGCAAAATCCAGCGCCCATTCGCGGGTCAGGGCAATCAATCCGCCCTTCGCCGCTGCATACCCCGAAGTGCCACCCTGGCCGGTCATCGCGACTTTGCTCGCGATATTCACGATCGCGCCCTTCGACTGGCGTAACGCAGATGCCGCGTGATGGACGAGCCCGTAGGCCTGAACCAGATTTTTCTCCAGCGATTGGCGAAACGGCTCCGGACCAGCTTCAATCCCGACTCCATCATTGATCCCGGCGTTGTTCACGATTCCATCGATCAGGTCGAGCTTCTGAACTGCGGCGGAAACCTGGGAATCGTTCGTCAAATCGCAGACCACAGCCTCGATCCCAAGCTCCGAAGCCAGGTGCTCGGACCGAACCTCGTCGCGATCCAGAATTATCGGTTGGGCGCCTTCCTCAACGAGCTGACGCACAATCGCCTCACCAATCCCCGAAGCGCCGCCCGTAACGAGGTAGACTTTGTTCGATACCAAGAGATCCATGATCCAAGCACGCCCAAAAGAGGCCGCTTCGAAACTCTTTTTCCTTGATCCTCGAAGGCCAGCCCCGGCTCCGCGAGCCCTGCCCATTCTCCTGTGGAGGGCAGTAAAACGGGGCTCCGTCCCGTTCTTTGGTCGAGCGGCGGAGTCTTTGCGGGAACGGGACAGAGCCCCGTTTTACTCTTGAAGCTGGAACAACCGAAGACCATTTCATCGGCTGGAGCCTTGGCTGACCACCTGCGCGTTTTCGCAACTTCACCTTGCATGAAGCCCAAATTTGTTAATTTTGATGATCTATCAGGAATCTTAAATTGCGGATTCGGTCAGGATTTCCCGAATCGCTCTCACGTTCACCCCACTCACCCACGTTTCACTGACTCATGCTCGAATTCTGCGTTCTCGGAAGTGGTAGTGCTGGCAACAGTTCCCTGGTTCGATCCGGGAAAACCACGCTTCTGATCGATGCGGGCCTGAGCGCGAAACAGTTGGTGTTGCGGATGCAGGAGGTCGGTGTCAATCCCGATCACCTGGACGGGATCGTGCTGACCCATGAACACGGAGATCATACCCGCGGAATCGATGTGCTGTGTCGCAAGCGCAAGTTGGCGGTCTACTGCAACATCCGGACCCGGGAAGTGCTGCGTCCCAAAGTCGGGAGCGAGGTCTCCTGGCGGATGTTCGAGAGCGGCGATGCATTTCCGATCGGCGACATTCGGATTCAGAGCTTTTACATTCCGCACGACGCGGTCGAACCGATGGGGTTCGTCTTCGTGAATGGAGCGGGACGGCTCGGCCTGGTCAGTGACATCGGCCACGTCACCACCTTGGTCAAAGATCACCTCTCCGGGGTCGATACGCTCTTCGTGGAGGCGAATTACGACGATTTGATGCTCCAGAACGACACGAAACGTCCCTGGTCGACCAAACAACGGATTTCCTCGCGTCATGGTCACCTCTCGAATGCCCAGGCGGCGGAGTTGGTCTCGGAAGTCGAAAGCGAGAAACTTCATCGCGTGGTGTTGGGTCACCTGAGCCGCGATTGCAACGCGCCCGACGTCGCTATCGGCGCGATTCGCAAGACGCTCGAACAGCAGAGTCGCGGTGATGTCAGCGTGGAGTGCGCGGGTCAGAATGAAGTGATTCCGTTTCAACCGGTGCGGAAAGGCGGAATGCCGGTTCCGGTTCAGATCGCCGAGGAAAAGGAGCCGGTTCGCCCGAAAGCTCCCGCAACGCCGATGAGTCCGTGGCAGGCTTCCCAGCAGTCGCTGTTCGACGTTTGAAGCAGGGCGGCGCCAATCGAAAAGAGACCGGCTTGCGAATCGTGGAAGACGCGGGTTCACTGGTGTTGATGAAAAAACTCCTCTTCGCTCTTTCGCTGGTTTTTCTGGCGATCAATTTTGGCGCGGCTGCTGACCGCCCGAATATCATTTTCATCATGTGCGATGACCTCGGATATGGTGACGTCCAGTGTCTCGCGCCTGAAACGAGCAAGATCGCGACTCCGCATACGGATCAGCTTGCTGCGGAGGGGATGATTTTCACGGACGCGCACTCCGGTTCGTCGGTTTGCACCCCAACGCGCTATGGACTGATGACGGGGCGCTACAGTTGGCGGACCCGGCTGCAAAAGGGCGTCGTCACCGGTTTCGCGCCCTGCTTGATCGACGAGGATCGCCCAACGGTGGCGAGTTTCCTCAAGGCCCAGGGCTATCACACCGGAATCGTCGGGAAGTGGCACCTGGATTTCGAGTATCTCGATCCCACCTCCGGAAAACGCTACTCCCCGAAGCAGCACAAGTCTCCTCCGGTCGGTGCGAAGATTCCGGATGGCCCGATTCATCGCGGGTTTGACTATTTTCACGGATTTCATCACGCGCGAAACATGGAGGCGGTCATCGAGAATGATGAGGTGATCGCTCACGATCCGGAGGAGAACATGTTGCCGCGACTGACCAAAAAATCGGTGGAATACATCGCCTCGCGCGCCGGGAAAGAGGAGCCGTTTTTCCTTTATGTGCCGCTCGGTTCGCCGCACACGCCGATTGTTCCGACCGAAGACTGGAAGGGAAAAAGCGGGTTGGGCTCCTATGGTGATTTCGTGATGCAGACCGATAACGTGGTGGGAGAAATCTCTGCGGCGTTGCAGGAGCATGGTTTGGCGGACAACACGTTGGTGATTTTCACGAGCGACAATGGGTGCTCCAAAGCGGCAGATATCAAGGGGCTCGCGGAGCAGGGCCATATCGTGAGTGCCCATTTGCGGGGATCCAAAGCGGATATCTGGGACGGCGGGCATCGCGTGCCGTTTATTGTGCGCTGGCCGGGCAAGGTCGAGGCTGGTTCCCTGAACGATCAGCTCATTTGCCTGGTCGATTTCTTCGCGACGCTTGGTGATCTTCTCGACGAAGATATACCGGCGGGAAGTGCTGAGGACAGCGTCAGTTTTTTGCCTGCTCTTTCCAATCAGCCGATTGTTTCGACTCGGGCGGGAGTGATCCACCACTCCTACAGCGGGCACTTCGCCTACCGGCAGGGCAAGTGGAAGCTCGTCTTGGCCCGGGGATCCGGAGGGTGGAGCTCGCCCAATGAGAAGCAGATGCCCAAGGATGCTCCCAAGGCTCAACTCTACGACATGGAGAATGACATCGGAGAGACGACCAATCTTTACGAGAGCCAGCCGGAGACGGCTGACCGTTTGCTCAAGCAACTTGTCGCTGATGTCGAAAGCGGACGAAGCACCGACGGTCCGCCATCATCCAATGATGTCGAGAAGATCAATCTGTGGAAGAGCGAACGGGCGAAGAAGTGATTCCCAACCCCTGCACTGAACCCTATCACGACCATGGCAACGAAGTTTGAAATTCGCCCGATGACCGAAGCCGACTGGGATGAAGTCGGCGAACTCATCTATCTCTCGACCAACTACTGGTATGAAGCGAACGGACGTTCGCGGATCTTCGGTTGCGACCCGAAAGAGGCACAACTGTTCTGCCGGGTTTACGAGGATCTCGACCCGGGATGTTGTCTGCTCGCGATTCACCCGGATTCGAAACGCATCATCGGTTCCTGCTTTTATCACCCGCGGGAGACTCATGTTTCGTTGGGCATCATGAATGTTCACCCGAATCATTTCGGGGCGAAAGTCGCGGGCGGGTTGCTCGAGGAAATCATCTCTCTTGCGGGATCGCAGAATCTCCCGGTGCGTCTCGTTTCGAGCGCGATGAATTTGGATTCGTTTTCGCTCTACACGAAGAGAGGCTTTCGCTCGATTCGGTCCTTTCAGGACATGTTCGTATCGGTTCCCGGGGATGGATTGAAGAATCTGCCCCCGGCCCAAACCGTGCGCGAAGCGACGCTCGATGATGTTCCTGCGATGGTGCAGTTGGAAGAAGAGTTGACCGGAATTCGTCGGGCGAAGGATTATCGATATTTCATCGAGAACCGGCTGGGAATCTGGCATACCTCGGTGTCGACCGATGCAACATCGGGGAAAATCGACGGTTTTCTCAGTTCCGTCACCCATCCCGCGAGCAATATGTTGGGGCCCGGTTGTGCCAGGACTTCGCAAGCGGCGTTCGACCTGATCGTCGCCGAACTGGATCGTCAGCGGGGCCGTTCTCCGGTTTTCCTCGTGCCAACCGATGATCAGCAACTGGCTTCCGCTCTCTACGCGATCGGAGCGCGCAATTGCGAACTCCATTTTGCGCAGGTTTGTGGCGAAACGCAGCCCAGCGCGGGCGTGGTGATGCCCACATTCATGCCTGAAACGGGATAGTCGGCTTTTTTCCTTTTCTCGATCCTCAAATCCTCCTAGATTCACTACAATGGATGGTCGCAGCAGTGCAGATACTTTTCTGGAAAAGAATCGAGAGATTGTTTGCCACGCCAGCGCCATGGCCGATCAGAAGGCCAGTATTATTCTGGGATCAGAATTCATTATACTAACCATCATCATCACCGGAATCTGGGTGCCGCAATACGATGCCGCTACGGGAACGGTTTCCCTCCAAACGGGGGCCGAGCAGATTCCGATCTGGAGTCTCACGCTGTTTTTCTCGATTCTGGTCTCCGTAGCCTTCTCCCTGATTGTGCTAATGCCCAAGTTGGGACCGAACCGAAGGAAAAGGGTCGTGAAACGAGGAAGTCTGCTTTTCTTCTCTTCAATTGCGGAGATGAACAAGGATGACTACATCAATGAAATGAAGAAGGTGCTGGCGGATGATGAGTTGATTTACGAAACCATCCTTGGAGATATCTACAATGAATCACGAGTCTTGCGCTACAAGAAATACCACTACCTGAAGCTGAGCTACCTCACCTTGATGGTCGGAATCATTCTTACGATGATCGTTTTCTCCGTCGAGCATTTCAACATCATTGATTTGCTGCCCAAGCTACCCCTTTGATTTTGCAAATGATTGGGTTTCGAAGCTCTGATGATTGTGGTTCTCTCATCAGATTTTAAGAGCAATGTCAGACTTCACCATTGATACCAGGCCGACGCTGGACTTTCACGAGCGATTGAAGGAAATCGCGTTGAACGATACAGATTCCCTGCATCGGGCATTGCTGCAGTCCAATGATGAGATGGCCCGCTTTGGCGATAGTGGATTGGACAGCAAACAGATTCTGGATGCTGCATTGACCGCTTTTTTGTTGGATCAAGCCGGAGTCCGGACGCTCTACCAGTTCGCGACGACGCTGCATAATCTGGTCGAAAAGACTCTCAATTACGTCATCGATTCGCCGGAGCTTCTGCGAACCCATTTTCCCAGCCATGAGCGGATCTTTCCCCACCTGAAGAAGACCGCCGGAACCGGGAATTGGCAGGTCATCTCGCGATGCGATTTGGCCATCACACCAGGCGGGGGCATCAAAGTGATGGAGTTGAACAACGGTTGTCCCGGTGGGTATATCGTCTCCCGGCACTTGATCGAACCCTCCAAGCACGCTCTGCGGCGGTTTGGGTTTGGCGAGGAGATTGCGGGGTGGTCGTCCGTCACGGTCGAGCCCAACGCAATTGTCGACACGCTTCTCAAGTTGGAAACCAAGGCCGGGATTGAGCCCGGCGTCATTGGAATTCTGTATGACGAGAATGAGTTGAAGTTTGAGCTCGATGAGTTGGCGCGCGAGTTCGAAAAATCGGGACGGGTGGCGAAGGTGGCCGATGCTCGTAAACTTGAGTATCGGGACGGAAAGCTTTTTGACGGCGCCGATTACCTTTCGGCAACCTACAACAAGTTCCGGGTGAGCACGCCGGACAGCCCGAATCATTGCTGGAAAGCGGGATTCGAAGAACGGTATCCGGCTTATCTGAGGGCGCAGGATGAAGGCGTGGTGGTTACGATCAACAATCTTTGCGGAATGACGATCGCGGAAGACAAAGGTCTGCTCGCCTTGCTGCGGCGTCCGGAATTTCAGGAATTGATGTCTCCAGAAGAGCAGGCTCTCGTGCAACATAGCGTGCTTTGGACTGAGCGCCTTGAAGATCGGGAGGTGGAAATTGATGGAGCAATGACCAATGTCCTGGAGCATGTGAGGACGAACAAAGATCGTTATGTCATCAAGCCGGCAAATGAGGGGCGCGGCTTTGGAGTCGTGATTGGGAAATCCGCGACACAGGAAACGTGGGACGAAGCCTGTAAACTGAATCCGGAGTTGCCGTGCATTGTTCAGGAATACGTCGAGCTGATCTCGATGCCGGTCGGGAACGTGCGGAGCGGGAAATTTGCGATTGATCCGATGCACCTCACGCTGGCAGTTGCGAATGCAGACGGCACTCCGCATGGCTTGGTGTGCCGGATTTCGAGCGAGTTGGTGACCAACGTTTCCCAATGCGGATTTGGTCAGGCAGCTTTCCAGTTGAGCTAAACTAAGCCGAAGGCTCCGTCGGCGAGGGCTCGGGCGGGCTGCCCTTCAGCACGAAGTAGAGTCCGGCGCAGACCAACAACAAGGAAGTCAGCGCAAAATGGGAAACCGGCTCTTTGAGGATCACCGATCCCAGGATGACGCCAAGTGGCGGGGTGAAGAGCCGGAATACGTTGAGTTGGTTGGCGGAGAATTTGGAGAGAAGAAAGAGCCAAATCAGGAATCCCATCGCTGAGACGACCAAACCTTGATAAACCATTCCTCCCACGACCGCAGAACTCAAGATCATCGGTTCACCGGATTCCTTGAACAACGCGATGACGCCAAAAATCGCGACGGCAGCGGCTCCATCCCAGAACGCCAATTTGACGGGATGCATGTGTTCCAGGATTCGTTTCATAACTACGATCTTGGTTCCAACGAAGAAAGCTGCACCAACGACCATGATGTTTCCCAGGAGCGAGCCGGATGCCGGGTGTTCGTTGCCCTCAAGAACAAGGAGGGGAATCCCGGAAAATGCGATCGCGATTCCCAGTACAATCCGGGCGGTGAGCCGGTGCCCTTTCAGAATGAAATGACCGGCAAACGCCGCGAAAAAGGGAAACGAATTGATGAGAATGGTGCTGTGGACGCTGGTCGTTGCACGCGTTCCCAGCGTAAACAGGCAAATCTGGGTGCACAGGAGAAACCCGCTCAGCATCAGGGCTTTCCATTCATTCCCAACGGGTTTCAGGCCCACGCGGAGTACGCGGGAGACCAGGTAGACGATTGGCAGCGCCATCAGAAAGCGCAGCGCCATGATCGTGATGGGCGGAATGCCCTCTAGCGCGACTTTGACGGCTACCGATTGCCCGGCCCAGATCGCGGCACACCCCAGAGCCGCGAGTGCCGCCCACCATGCCAACTTGCGCACGACGATCGTCTCCTGGTCTTTAAGGTTGTCTACTTGATCAATCGGGACTGACACCAGCTTTAGTCGTTGCTTCGAAGGGTTGCTTGCATAGAAGCTCCTGCGAGTTCGGCTGTGGGGCTGGGATTGTCAAGTCGCGACGAAATCATGGCTTGATCGGCCAACTCGCTACGAAGGGCATTGGCGCGGTTGCGAATGGCATTCAAGTAGGCGTTTCCAATGTTGTTGGACTGCCAGGGTTTGGCGTAAAACTTGTAGGCTTGGTCGAGTTCCTCTCGATCTGGTGACTGGATTCCCTTACGGACATACTCGCAAATCAGCAGGAGCAGCTGGCGATCGTCTCGCGAAATGACGGTTTCTGTATCTTGGCTCTGGCCAACAACGATCGCTCGAAGCGCTTCCTTGACGTTTCCGTCGGAAAAAGCGCGCGCGACGGTCAATTCCAGGGGGGCCTTGTCTTGCGGGATCTGGATTTCCTTCAGCATTTCGGCACAGAGTTCCGGATTGCCAAGCATGGCTTCGATCCAGGCTGCCCGGTAGGTCTGACTCAAATAAATGTTGTGGCGGGGATCGGTTGGTTCATTCCACTTCATTTTTTCTGCGGACTCGAGATAGCCGTCCAACTCCAATTTCGCTGCTTCCAGATTTCCAGAGACGAAAATGTGGTAGTCGGCAAATCGTTGCCGGAAGTTGGGGAGAAACGATTCCCATTGGCTAGCCTCCGCGAAATATTCCCAATCTTCCGGGTTCGAAGCTTTTTCGATCGATTTCTCCAAGGCGAGTTCGGCGTTGTGGGCATTGCCGGAGAAATGCGCCGCGAGTGCCTTCAGGAGGTTGCAACGAATGTACTGCCGACACACGTCGAGATAGATTTCACTTTCTTCCGTCGGGCCGGGCAAGGAATTCGTTTCCGGGTCCTTTCCTTCTGCAATGACCCTGTCGATGGTTTTCTGTCGAGTCGCGGCGGCCAATTCCGCCTGTCGTTCGCTCTTGCCGAGCTTCCAAAACTCGAGATAAAAGTGAGCACGGTGCTGATTGATGACCGCAGCGTAAAGATGGTCGTCGGGGCTGGGAGAACCGGCAAGTTGAATCGCGGGAAAGCAATCGCCCAACCGGCCCATCGCGCGGTTAAAGACCTCCTCGATCCGATCTTCGTCATAGTTGCCGACGCCCGATCGATCGGAAGCCTGGGTCATGGTTGACTGGCGGACCATGCTTTCCCCAAGTAGGGCCAAAACGTAAACGTGCAGAAGGCTGTCCGTGACGGAGTGGAGATTGGTTTCCGCCTGCGTGAGTTTCTGGATGACATCGAGAAACTCGTTTCGGCGTTCGTAATGGAGACGAGCCGCGTCGGAATAACAAAGCCCGAGTAGTCCATCGACAATTTCGCCTTCGGCAGATTGCCGTTTGGCCCGCATTTCTTTGATGTAGAGCTCTTCGGCTTTCTTGAAGGCAAAGAGCGCGCGATCGTAGTCGTTGGAGGACTTTCCGAATCGACTCCTGATCGATTTTAGTTGTTCGAGACTGGCTGGATCATTGGTATCGTTGGGCGCAGGCTTGAGGCTGGTCAGGAGATTCGCGATCAAATGCCAGTCGGTTGCGCTGATTTCGGAACGTTTCGTGATCTGCGCGATGAGCTCGTAGCAGGCGGGCCTTCCCAATTCGCGAATGTATTGGCCTTGGTCGGCTTTCATCAAGTTGCCGATTTCGATCAACTTCGGAGTGAGCGGACTCGCGGATCCTGGCAGCCACCGCTCCTTCAACTTGGAGTAAAAGTCCGATGCTTCGTGGGAAACGAGCATGTGATGCTTGAGATCCGCCAGATTCACCCCACGGCCCCGCTCCTTGTAAAACGTTCGCCGCATTTCCGGGGTAAACCAGGGCGAGACATCGAACCACCAGGACTGACCGTCCAGTGCCGGCGCCAGGCTGACGAACAACGCCCGTTCCCGTTCCTGCGGTTGCCGAACGATCATATTGAAGAAGTAAAACCCCAAACCTACGAGAAGGAGAACGGCCGCGATCTTCATCGCATATTGGAAGCCCGGCCTCAGTTTCGGAACGATGTCGTAGACGGTTTCGACCTGATCCTGGAGCTTGACGGTCGCGCCAGCGATTTGGCGAACCTTGAAGCGCCGGTTTCGGTCGTTAATGTGGGTCCGGGCCGAGCCGGAGACACGGATGGCGCCGGGATAGGCCGAACCTGGCAGGACGTCCACCGCCTCGGCCGCAGCAGAGCCTTCCACCAATCCTTCTGTTTTCTCCATGACCAACCCGTAGTGAACCGCGCCCCGCGTTTGGTCTTTCGTGGCGCGCTTGACATCAATGAGAAACCGAATGCCGTCCTGAACCCGCTCAAACGCGAAGACGCGGGTCAATTCTGAAACATCCTTGGAAATCTTGGCTTCCTTGCCCTTGGCGCGTTGGGCCGCGCGTTCAATCGCCGGAGCGAAGGTGTCGATCGCTTCACCGGCGCTCACTGCCGCCAGGGCTGCGGGTTTCAACTGGGTTTGTCCTTTGCCCTTGCGCGGCGTGCGCGGCTCCAACCCGGGCGGGCAATATTCCCAGACCTCGACATCTTCAACGATTCCCTGAAGGCTGACGGCGTTGTGGCGATGCACCTTGCCGTCGGAGGTTTCGTCGCCCAGCACGTCCTGAATCTGGAAGGCGACGGAAGGGGAGAGGATGATTTGATCTTCCTGGGAAAGGTCGTTCAAGCGATGAACCCGGTCGACAAACGAGCCTTGCAGGGTGCCTTCGGCATTTCGCATGACCTTTCCCGTATCAATCGAAAGGTGATACTGAATGTGGGGACATTCGTAGCCTGCTGGCGCGGGAATCCGATAAGGCTCTTTCAGCACTTCCAGCGTCCAGAGCCGGGCTGGGTCGGGATCGGGAAAGGAGAGAAAGCAGGAATCGCCGGTTTGATCGACGATGTTCCCGCCGAATTGTTTGGCCAGAGTCGCCGTGTATTCGCGAAACGGCTTGAGCACCTTGTTCTCATAATTGGCGAGGCGCTCTTCCTGATTCGCTCCCATCAAGGGTTTGATGGAAGTGGAATGCAGGATGTCGATCACGACCAGCGACAACCGCACGATTTCGCCCTCCACTTCACCCGAAGCGCCGGTTTGCTGGATCGCGCGAAGCTGATAAATGCGGGTAGGGTCGCGATTTTCGAGCAACCGGTGGCGACCGAGAAGCAACACCTCCAATTCGCCCATGTCGCTGGCGGTCAAGCTTTCCGCGACTTCGTCTTCAATGTAAATTTCGTTGGGTCCCGCACCGCCGGCGAGGGCGTGCGCGTGGGCGACTCCCCGAAAGTCCTCCTCATCGCTCCCTCGCGACGAACAGGAAATTCCGACATAAAACTGGATCGGATCTTCCAGTCCCTTGGGAACAAAACGAATGCTGTTTTCGTCACTGCCGACGAGCGCTCTTGCGATCGTGATGATTTGGGATGATCCGCTCGTTTCGATCACGAACGGGCTCACCTTGTTCGAGAGAGAGGCGTTGTGTTCTCCGCACAGCTTCTGGAGCTTGTTGGCGACCGGGCGATCGACGCGCTGCAGATAGAGATCGGGATCTGCTGAATCTCCCAACTCCTTCTTCAAGGCGTCGGCGTTCGCGATATCGACAACGATAACGAAGTTCTTTTCGATGTTTCTCATGGTTTGCCTCCGGTCTACACTACAATACCCAAAATACTATGGCAGGCAGGATTCTTGCAATTCTAAAATGATGTTGGAATTGGGGGCTTGTCGCCTCAGTTTGGGACCCATTCAGGGGCGAATGCTGAGGCGAAAGGACGGGGGCGGACCTCCGGCCTCGCATTAGCGATCTCCCGGGTGAAGACCGTATTGGCGGAGTTTTTCGCGCAGGGTTAGCCGGGAAACTCCAAGCCAGCGAGCTGCTTTGGCCTGGTTGCCTCCCGAGCGTTTGATCGCCTGACCGTAGACTTCGCGCTCAAAATTGGCGGTTAGCTCGGGGAGGGCGGCTTCCAGTTCACCTTCCACCACCTTCGACAGCGTTTCGGCAACAAGTTGGTGAAAACTCGGGACCGACTCGCGTTCGCCCATTTCGGTATCCTCCAGGATTTCCCGGCAATCATGCCAGCCGATCGTGTAGCCGCGGGATGCCAGAAGTGCCCGGCGAATCACATTCTGAAGTTGGCGGATGTTTCCGGGCCAGTCCTGGTCCTGTAGAAATTCCACCGCTTTCGGTGCGATCGATGGGCTGTCGATCCCGTATTCCGTGGCAAAACGTGTCAGAAAGTAGTCGATCAGTGCCGGAATGTCTTCGCGGCGGTCGCGGAGCGGCGGGATCGTGACTTTCGCCACGTTCAATCGGTAGATCAGGTCTTCGCGAAATTCGCCGTCGGCGACCATCTTTTCCAGGTTGCGATGCGTCGCCGCAATAACCCGGACATCGACCGGGATGTCCTTGTTCGCGCCAACCCGCTGAATCGTCTTCTCTTGAAGGACGCGCAGCATCTTCGCCTGCAACGCGAGATTGAGGTCGCCAATCTCATCGAGAAACAGCGTTCCACCGTGAGCCTGCTCAAACCGGCCGACCCGCATTTTGTCGGCGCCGGTGAACGCGCCTTTTTCGTGACCAAAGAGTTCGCTCTCCAACAACGCATCCGGGATGGAGGCGCAGTTGACCGCGACGAACGGTTTGTGGGCGCGGTGCCCGTGTTGGTAAATCGCCCGCGCGATTAGCTCCTTACCCGTCCCGGTCTCCCCGAGAATCAGCACCGTCACCGGTTGCGCCGCGATTCGACCCAATTGCTTGTAGATATCGCGCATTGCCCGGCTTTTGCCGACAATCGTGTCCTGATCCGGGTAGACTTCGCCAATTTCGACGGGTTTTGACATGCGGCGCGCGTCTTCCACCGCATTTTTCACGACATCGTTCAGTTCTTCGATGTCGATCGGCTTGAGCAGGCAGTCGTAGGCACCTGCCTGGATCGCGCCAATCGCGATATCGCTGCTTTGCTCCCTCGTTAGCATCACGATGGGGAGTTTGGGATGCTTGGTCTGGAATTCGCGAACCAGTTTCAGGCCGGAAAAACCCTCGAAAGAGAGCTCGGTCACCATACAGTCGAATTGGCCCTTCTTGAGCCAGGCTTCGGCTTCGTCCTGGCGACTCGTCGTGTCGCAGGAAAATCCGCGAACGCGCAGCAAATCCGCCAATTTTTCGGCTTCCTCCGCTTCATCGATGACGAGAATGTGAGCGTGGTTTGCTGGCACAGTTAGGGAGCATAGATCAGGTTGCGGATTCGCGCAATCGACAGGGTTTACCGATTCAACTTGGCAACCCAAGCCGATTTTCGTGCTCAGTCGCCTTCCATTTCGACCTCGTGGACGAACTGGGCGATTTCCACACCGCGTTGAGGCGGG
>TARA_R110002096_G_scaffold81752_3_pt1 | contig 35871 bp, 34 predicted proteins | sample TARA_R110002096 | Tara Oceans TARA_R110002096 (sample SAMEA4397295) | marine metagenome | biome: Polar Biome; feature: [DCM] deep chlorophyll maximum layer (ENVO:01000326); material: water (ENVO:00002006), including particulate matter (ENVO:01000060) such as... | depth 35 m
CTCGGACAGATAGAATGACAGTTCAGAACATCGTGCTGGTGGCGGCCTGTGCCCTGCTTGACCGGGATAATCGCATTCTGCTGGCCCAGCGCCCACAGGGAAAGCCGATGGCCGGATTGTGGGAGTTTCCGGGGGGCAAGGTGGAAACCGGGGAAACCCCGGAGGCCAGTCTGATCCGCGAATTGCAGGAAGAACTTGGTGTTACCGCCACTCTGCCCTGTCTCGCGCCATTGACCTTCGCCAGCCACTCATATGATGATTTTCACTTGCTGATGCCACTTTACGTGTGCCGCCGCTATGAAGGTCCGGCAGGACTGGGCTCGGGATATGGCCGGGAAAACCAGGCTTTGAAATGGGTCCGCCCCCGCGATTTACAGAATTATGACATGCCGGTCGCTGACATTCCCCTGATTCCCCATCTGGTCGACTTGCTGGGTTAAGGCCCGTTTCTGTTTAGATCATTTGACCGGTTTAGCCTGTCCCGCCTTTTCACCTGCCGGGGTTTCCGGCACGCCCAGCGCATCAGCCAGACGCGTTCTGGCCGAGCCCGGCCGCAATGGTTTTTGCTGACTCTCATGAGGAGCCCAACCCGACAGCGAGATGATCTGAAACGTGGCCGGCACCTTGCCATCTGCTTCGGCAAAACGATTTGCGTACAGTGTCATCGCCCGCATCACAACATCGCGGCGCAGCGGTTGCAGCGCGCCTGAGCGCAGAATATTGGTCGCCCCCATGGCGCGCAGATCGGACAGTAGCCGCAGCGGGTTGCTGTAACGCACGACCAGAGTGTCGATGTCCGCAACGGGCAGAGCAAAACCTGCTCTCTGCAACAGCGAACCCATGTCCCGCATTTCACCAAAAGGCAGAATACGCGGCGCGGCACCGCCCAGAATTTCGCTTTCCGCTTCCAGCATCACCTGACGCAATTCAATCAAGGTGTCACCACCAAGCAGCGCCCCCAGAAACAGCCCGTCCGGCTTCAGAGCGCGGCGCAATTGTATCAGCGTTCCCGGCAGATCATTGGCAAATTGCAACGACAGTACCGATGTAATCAGATCATAGCAGCCGCCATTTTCCGGCAGATCGCCAAGCCGCCTGTCCGATTCATTGCGGGGGTGATCAATATCGGCATTTGCAAACCCCCTGCCGGCAGAGGCAATGTGGACCTTGCCGGTCGCCAGCAGCGCCTGTGCCAGAGCCTCATCAGGGGCATCCACATCCAGCGCATGTTCAAAGCTGCGGCTGACCGCTTCAAGTCGCTCCACCAGATCGAGGATCGCCGATTGTCGAAGGAAACCGGCATCGGCAAAGCGTTGCTTACAAGCCAAAGCCCTGCGCCGCCGCGCCGAAAGCAATACATGATCGAAAAGAGCCGGCACATTGGACATGATTTACGCTAGACCGTTTCCTGATTGTGAAAGCCGTTCAGACCGCCAAATGCTGAAATCTCGCAGACGACGAAACGCGCAATTGCACCTGGACTGATGCGGCACTGGAGCGCTGCAACAGCCAGCTTACATGCCCTCGAGCCGCTCAGCCATTTCATTGATGAGCCGGGAAGCCTCGTCCATCTGCGTCACCATTTGCGCTTCACTCCGCTGCACCCGATCATTCACCTGATCGCGGGTAGCGCGCAGATTTTCCAGCTCTTTTTCCAGAGCCGTCACACGGTTGCGTAATTCGAATACTTCGTCCTGTCCCATCACGCCGGCCATGACGGTCAGACGCTGGTCGCCAATTTCGCCAAAGGACGAGCGCAACTGTTTGACCATCGTGTCAAACTGCTCCGCCAGCAACTGTAAATGGCTTTCCTGGCCATCCTCACAGGCCATCCGGTAGCTGCGGCCGTTTATGTTAACTGTAATCTGCGCCATGATGCGTTCACTGTTCTTCCCGAAAGCTAAAACTTTTACAGGTCTGCCTTACCGGATCAGTTGGTCTGGCCCCTCAATCGGGTGACCATTGATAAGCCTGCCTTAGTTTGCCTGATTCTCCAAAACCACGCGGATCGTTTCCATTGATTTTGCCAGCCGGCGGGACACATCTTTGGTGGCCTGCTGCACCGACTGTGCCCTGCCCTCGGCCTGATCCAGGCGTGCCGCAAGTCGTTTGCGTTCGTCGTTCATCCGATTGAATTCTGCGCGAAGATCACCCTGATTTTCATCAAGTTTGAGACGGTACTCCACCGCCTTGCGCAAATGCTGTACAGAATCTGTCAACCGCTCCAGCGACCCATTGAGATCCGTTTGCGCGCTGGCCGCCTTAGTTGCTGTGGCCTGTGGTGCAGGCGTCTGCTTGCGGGAAGAATTGGACGCATCAGAAGCAGGGATCGCCACCGAAGGTTTTGAAAAAGGTCGTTGGGCCATGAGCTGCCACATTGTTATGCCTGACAGCGGATCAGGGTGTAGTCACACTGTCCAGGCGGGTTGACCACTGTTGCGACATCAGGCTTCCAAGTTCAACGATTTGAACGCTGTCAACACAATACACAACAGTCCAAGACACAGACCCGGAAACAGGCGAATATACGGCGAACCATGCTGCGATCCAGTCTGCAACAACTGATTTCCAGCAATTCCCCGCCGGATTGGTGTCCTCCCTGCAAAGTTTGCCTTTTTGCGAGGATTCGCACAAGTCCTTTTATGACAATGGCTTGGTCAGACTTCATTATACGCTGCTGGAAGCCGGCCGCGACGTTTTGTCAGGCCCGTACGCTGCGTTGGACCAAGTACCGGCCCAGTCGATGGCCGGCTCACTAGCAATAACCGCGTGCGCGCCCGATTGACTCACCGCTTCCAGATGCTATGTGTCTGCGCGAATAGTACAGATGAAACACACAAAAAACGGGACCTGTCCTGCCGCAAAGGGCCTTGAACGCGGTTGACGCGTTGATCCCCTGGAACGATCAACATGATTGCTTCGGGCCTTCAGTGCGCATAAATTCAGGCACAGCATCCGCATCGGAATCAAATTCCTTCCAAATGGGATCAAGGGACTCTTTCAATGACAAATAGTGAAAAACATACACGCATGGCAAATGCCATTCGCGCGCTTGCAATGGATGCGGTACAGGCTGCAAATTCCGGCCACCCTGGCCTGCCCATGGGCGTGGCGGATATCGCTACGGTTTTGTTCACAAAATTCATGAAATTCGATCCTGTCGAATCCAAATGGGCCGATCGTGATCGCTTCGTTCTGTCCGCCGGCCACGGCTCAATGCTGCTTTATTCCCTGCTCTATCTGCTGGGGTATGAAGACATGACACTGGATGAATTGAAGAATTTCCGCCAGTTGGGGTCCAAAACCGCCGGCCATCCCGAATATGGTCACGCCAGCGGCATTGAAACCACAACCGGGCCACTGGGTCAGGGCATTGCCACTGCTGTTGGCATGGCCATGGCTGAAAAGAAGCTGGCCGATGAATTCGGCTCAAAAGTTGTCGACCACCATATCTATGTCCTGGTCTCTGATGGCGATCTCATGGAAGGTATCAGCCATGAGGCGATCTCGCTGGCAGGTCATCTTGGCCTCAACAAGCTGATCGTGCTGTTTGACAATAACGGCATCTCGATTGACGGTCCGTTGTCGCTGTCTGAGTCCGGCGACCAGATCAAGCGTTTTGAAGCGGCCAACTGGAACACGCTGTCCGTTGACGGCCATGACGAGAAGGCCATCACGGAGGCGATTGAGGCCGCGCAGGATAGCGACAAGCCGACCATGATTGCCTGTAAAACCACAATTGGATTTGGCGCGCCCAACAAAGCCGGAAAATCAGCTGCCCATGGCGCTCCGCTGGGCGCGGAAGAGATTGCCGGCGCACGCAAGAATCTGGGGTGGGATTACGCGCCCTTTGAAATACCCAGTGATGTTCTTGATGCCTGGCGCATTGCCGGGTTGCGGTCCTCTCAAGCCCACAAGGAGTGGAACAAGCGCTTCGCCGGATTGAATTCCGATCTGCAATCCGAATTTGAGCGCCGCATGAGAGGCACTCTGCCGGCAGGGTTCGGACAGGCCATTCTGGATTACAAGAAAGAACTGTCCAATGAGCCGCCAACCATGGCGACCCGAAAATCTTCGGAAGCTGCGCTGGAAGTGATCAATGCGGCGATTCCTGAAACCATCGGCGGATCTGCAGATCTGACCGGTTCCAACAACACCCGGACGAAGGGTATGGTGGCGTGGTCGGCCGACGATTTTTCCGGCCGTTTTGTGCATTATGGCATCCGTGAGCACGGCATGGCTGCGGCGATGAATGGCATGGCTCTGCATGGTGGCCTGATTCCCTATTCCGGCGGATTTCTGATTTTTTCCGATTATTGCCGCCCGTCGATTCGTCTGGCTGCCCTGATGGGCCTGCGCGTCATTCATGTTCTGACCCATGATTCCATCGGTCTTGGCGAAGATGGTCCGACCCATCAGCCTGTTGAGCATCTGGCGGCCTTGCGCGCTATTCCCAATCTCAACGTATTCCGTCCCTGCGATGCCGTTGAGACAGCCGAGTGCTGGCAACTGGCGCTGGAGCAGGAAACGACGCCAAGCGCCATCGCCCTGACCCGCCAGAACCTGAAACCCGCCCGGTTTGAGTTTGACAGCGACAATCTGTGCGCACGCGGCGCTTACGAGGTGGTCATTCCTGAAGGCGAAAGCGCCGGTGTCACCCTGTTTGCCTCAGGCTCCGAGGTGGAAATTGCCATTGCGGCCAGCGAACTTTTGAACCAGGCTGGCCACAGCACCAGAGTTGTATCCGTCCCCTGTTTTGAACTCTTCGAAGCCCAGAGCGCGGAATACAAGGCGGCCACGATTGGAACATCCCCGGTCAAGATTGCTGTCGAAGCCGCCATCGAAATGGGCTGGCGTCGCTTTATTGGCGACAATGGCGGGTTTGTCGGCATGACGGGCTTCGGTGCCTCTGGTCCCTATAAGGAACTGTACGAACATTTCGGAATTACCGCGCAGGCTATTGTTGATCTGGCCAAGGCGAAACTTTCTGAATAGGGTTGCTGCGCGCGAAACGACTTTGCTGAATTTACTTATTGCCCCCTGGGGAAAGGATCATTCGAATGACTGTAAAAGTTGCCATTAATGGTTTTGGACGGATCGGCCGCAATGTTTTGCGCGCCATCATCGAATCCGGACGCACCGATATTCAGGTCGTCGCTCTGAATGATCTCGGCCCGGTTGAAACCAACGCGCATCTGATGCGCTATGATTCCGTGCATGGCCGGTTTCCCGGCACGGTCACAGTGGATGGCGATACGATTGATGTCGGCCAAGGCCCGATCAAGGTTACCGCGATCCGCGATCCGAAGGATCTGCCATGGGGCGATGTCGATGTGGCGCTGGAATGCACCGGCATTTTCGCCAGTCGCGACAAAGCCGGCCTGCATCTGGAAAATGGTTCCAAGAAGGTTCTGATTTCCGCGCCCGGCGGCTCTGACGTCAAGACGATTGTCTATGGCGTCAATCATGCAAGCCTCACCGCCGACGACAAAATCGTCTCCAATGCGTCCTGCACCACCAATTGCCTGTCGCCCGTCGTTTATGTGCTGAACAAGACCATTGGCATCGAAAAGGGCTTCATGACCACCATCCACTCCTATACCGGCGATCAGCCGACGCTGGATACGATGCACAAGGATCTGTATCGCGGCCGTGCCGCCGCCCTGTCGATGATCCCGACCTCCACCGGTGCTGCCAAGGCGGTGGGTCTGGTCCTGCCGGAATTGAATGGCAAGCTTGATGGTGTGGCGATCCGCGTACCCACGCCGAATGTCTCGGTGGTCGATCTGACCTTCATTGCGTCACGCCAGACCAGCGTTGAGGAAATCAACGGTGCAATTCGCGCCGCTGCCGATGGCGAATTGAAAAACGTTCTGGGCTATACCGACGAACCGCTGGTGTCATCCGACTTCAATCATGACCCGCATTCGTCTGTGTTCCACATGGACCAGACCAAAGTAATGGATGGGACCATGTGCCGGATTCTGACCTGGTACGATAATGAATGGGGTTTCTCCAACCGCATGAGCGATACAGCCGTTGCAATGGGCAAATTGAACTGATTGAGAAAGGGCTGCTTCGGCAGCCCTGACTTTTTGGTGCGAGCCTTTTTACGGGCCGGACCATGACAAACACATCTGTCATTGGGGAGAGCACATGTCGCCGGATCAAGTTCTGAAATTCTGGTTCGATGAACACACTGCCGAGGATTGGTTTGGCGGCAAAGCCGAGTTTGATGATCAGGTCGAGGCCCGCTTTGGTGACCTTCTGGTCCAGGCTGAGAAATGCGAATTGTTTGGCTGGCGCAGCACGCCGCAGGGACGCCTTGCCGAAATCATCGTTCTGGATCAGTTCACGCGTCAGCTGTTTCGCGGCCAGAAGCGCGCCTTTGCCAGTGATCCGCTGGCTCTGGCCCTGGCCCAGGAAGCCGTTGCCAGCGGCGATGATCTGAAGCTGGAAGATCGCCAGCGCCCGTTTCTCTATATGCCCTATATGCATTCCGAGAGCCCTGTCATCCAGGAACAGGCGATCCGCGTGTTCGCCACATTGGGCAACGAAAACGATCTCGACTATGCGAAAAAGCATCAGGCGGTAATCGAGCGTTTCGGACGCTTCCCGAAACGCAATGACGCGCTTGGACGTGTCAGCACCGCTGAAGAAGAGGCCTATATGGCCGACGCCGGAAGTTCAATGTTCTGAAGGACCCGTTCATGTCTGAATTCAAAACACTCGATGATCTTGATCCCTCCGGGAAAACCTGCCTTGTCCGGGTTGATCTGAATGTCCCCATGGCGGACGGCAAGATCACCGATATGACCCGCATAGACCGCATTCTGCCCACCCTTCAGGAACTCTCCGGCAAGGGCGCGAAAGTAGTTTTGCTGGCCCATTTCGGGCGGCCGAAAGGCCAGATTCTGCCGGAGCTGTCACTGCGCCAGATTGTCCCTGCGCTGACCCATGCGCTGGGAAAGCCGGTCGCCTTTGCTGCAGATTGTGTCGGCGAGACGGCGCAGCAGGCTGTCGCTGCTCTTGTGCCCGGCGAAGTCATTCTTCTGGAAAATACCCGGTTTTATCCAGGCGAAGAGGAAAACGATCCCGATCTGGCGCGGCAGATGGCAAAGCTCGGTGATGTGTTCATCAATGACGCCTTTTCAGCCGCCCACCGCGCCCATGTTTCCACCGAGGGCCTCGCCCGCCTGCTGCCGGCCTATGCCGGCCGCACCATGCAGGCCGAGCTGGAAGCGCTGGAAGCCGGTCTTGGCAATCCGGCCGCGCCGGTGATGGCCATTGTCGGCGGTGCCAAAGTGTCCAGCAAGCTAAATCTGCTGCAGAACCTGATGACCAAAGTCGATATGCTGGTCATCGGCGGCGGCATGGCCAACACCTTTCTGGCGGCACAGGGCAAGGATGTCGGCAAGTCGCTGTGCGAGCATGATCTGGCGGATACGGCGCGGCGGATTATGGATACAGCTGCCGAGAATGAGTGCGAAATCATTCTGCCGGTCGATGCTGTGGTCGCCCGCGAATTCAAGGCCAATGCCGACCATGAGATTGTCTCCGTGGACCGGATTCCAGGCGATGCGATGATGCTGGATGTGGGACCGGATTCTGTCGCGCTGATCAAGTCAAAGCTCGACACCACCCGCGCACTGGTCTGGAATGGCCCGCTTGGGGCATTTGAAATGGAGCCGTTCGACAAGGCCACTGTGGCCACCGCCAAACATGCAGCCGCGCTCACCAGCGCAGGTAAGCTGATATCTGTGGCAGGTGGCGGCGATACGGTTTCTGCCATGAACCATGCCGGCGTCGGCGACAAATTGAGCTATGTCTCCACTGCCGGCGGCGCATTTCTGGAATGGATGGAGGGCAAGCCCCTGCCGGGAGTTGATGCCCTCAAGGCCGCATAAGCGATTTCTCTAAAACGGACAGAAATTATGAGCATTCTTCACGACATCGCTGCATCGATGGTGACCAGAGGCCAGGGTATTCTGGCGGCTGACGAGAGCACCGGGACAATCAAGAAACGGTTCGACAGCATTCAGGTCGAAAGCACGCCGGAGAACCGCCGCGACTACAGGGAAATGCTGTTTCGCAGCGAAGCCATGAAAGATGCCATTTCCGGCGTGATCCTGTTTGAAGAAACGCTGGATCAGACAGCGCCGGACGGGACACGGCTGGTCGATCTGATTACCGCTGCCGGATCGATTCCCGGCATCAAGGTCGACAAGGGTGCCAAACCGCTTGCTGGTCATCCGGGCGAGACGGTGACAGAAGGCCTGGATGGGCTGCGCGAACGGCTGGCGGTATATCATGACAAGGGTGCGCGCTTTGCCAAATGGCGCGCCGTCATTGCCATTGGCGATGGCCGGCCCAGCTGGAACGCGGTCAAGGCCAACGCCCATGCTCTGGCACGCTATGCGGCGCTTTGCCAGGAAGCCGGGATCGTGCCGATCGTCGAACCGGAAGTCGCCATGGACGGACCCGATGCCGGCCATGATATCGATCAGTGCGCGGACGTCTCCCGCCGGGTGCTGAACGCGGTTTTCCGGGAACTCCACGATGCCGGGGTCGATCTTGAGGGCATCATCCTGAAACCCAATATGGTTGTGCCCGGCCAGCAATCCGGCCAGCGCGCCAGCGTTGAGGAAATTGCCGCAAAGACCCTCGCCTGCCTGAGGGCCGAAGTTCCGGCCGCTGTTCCCGGCATTGCCTTTTTATCCGGCGGCCAGTCCGATCTGGAGGCAACAGCTCATCTCAACGCAATGAATGCCGCCGCCAACCTGCCCTGGGCTCTGACATTTTCCTATGGCCGCGCCTTGCAGGCCGCGGCACTAAAAGCCTGGTGCGGAAAGGCCGAAAACCGCACTGCGGCGCAAACCGCCTTTGCCCACCGGGCGCGGATGAACGGTCTCGCCAGCGCTGGAAAATGGTCTGAAAGTCAGGAAGCATAATGGCAGACAAATACCGCACTGCCGTTCAACTTTATCTGGTCACTCCGCAATTTGATGACCGGACTGAATTCGCCGGCCTGCTGGAACGGGTTCTGCAGGCCGCGCCAGTGGCCGCGCTGCTGATCGCGCCGCGCAGCGAAAGCGATGCCTCCGACAGCTATCAAAATGACTGCAAGCTGCTGGCTCCGATTGCCCAGAAACACGGCGCAGCTGCCCTCACCCTGAACGACACCCAGATCAGTGGGCGTGCGGCAGCCGATGGCATTCACCTGACCGGCAATCTGAAAGAACTGAAAGATGTCATCAGCCGCTTTCAGCCCGCGAAGATTGTCGGCGCCGGGGCCATACGCAACCGCCATGACGCCATGGAAAAGGGCGAGGCGCTGCCGGATTATCTGCTGTTCGGCGATATGTTCGAGACAGAAGAGGCCGGCCCGGACACGGTTTTGGAACTTGCGGCATGGTGGGCCGATCTGTTTGAAATTCCCTGCGTGGCGATGGCCGGCAAACAGTTCGAAGATGTCGAAAACGCCGTGGCCACCGGAGCCGATTTCATTGGCCTCAACGGCTTTGTCTGGCAGCATGCCGATGGCCCCGAAGCTGCCATAAAGGCCGCCCATAAAGTGCTGCAGAACGACTAGCGCTTAAGTCTGGTCCCAATCTGGAATTTTGTCTGTTTTGCTGCGTCCGCTTTTTGTTTTTTTTCTGGTGTCCTTCTGGCTGATCAGCGCAACTGCGCAGGCGCAGGAGACGGCTGCGTCCGGCGCTGAAGCCGTGGACCCTGTTGCAGCGGAAACCGCAGCACCGCCCGCACAGCTTCCACCACCAATTCTGGATCCGGCATTCGGTGCCTATCAGCGCGGTTTTTATCTGGAAGCCTTTACGCTTGCACTGGAAAAGGCCGAGCAGGGTGATGCCCCCTCGCAAACCCTTCTGGGCCAGATTCTCTATCAGGGCGAAGGTGTGGAAAAGAATTACCGCCAGGCCGCCGACTGGTTCCGTCTGGCTGCCGCCTCCGGCGATCCGCAGGCCAAATTCGCCCTTGGCATGATGTATCTGAGTGGACATGGCGTGTTGCCCGACAAGGCCAAGGCAGCAGAAATGTTTGCCGAGGCCGGACAGACCGGCCATGCCGACGCGCTCTATAATCTTGCGCTGCTCTATCTGGAAGGCGAAGGCGTTGAACGCAAGGTCGGCGTCGCTGCGGCCTATCTGCGCCGTGCCGCACTTGCCGGACACGCCCTGGCCCAATACGCCCTCGGCGCAGCGTTTGACGATGGTGCCGGTGTGGCCCGCGATGCCGCAATCGCCGCTGAATGGTATGAAAAAGCCGCCCGTCAGGGCCAGATTGATGCGCAGATCGACCTGGCCACCATGCTCTATGAAGGCCGCGGCGTCGCGCAGGACCGCAGCGCCGCCGCCAACTGGTTTCTGCAGGCCGCCCGGGCCGGCAATCCGGTGGCGCAATCCCGCATCGCCCGTCTGATGGCAACCGGGTTCGGCACCGACAAAAACCCGGTGGAAGCCGGGAAATGGTATCTCACCGCCCGCCGCGCCGGTTTGGAGGATGTCTGGCTCACCGACTGGTTTGATGATCTGCCCGACGAAGAAAAAGCCGCCGCGTTCGATTTGTCGCAAAGCTGGCAATAGGCGAGAACGTCCGGCACCCAGCGTGGTCATCCGCGTCAGGCGGTGGACTTGCTGTCGCTGATTAGCCTGGCTATTGCGCTCTGATCGGCGAATATCTGCGCAACGCAAGGTCCTTTGACGCCATTTCCATGCTTGCCGGCCGGGTGCTGGCGGGCATTGGCGGCGTTCTGCTCAGTGTGCTGATGACAAATTCGTCACCGACTGGTTTTCCAGCCGGGAGATCGCCACCGCCATGGGCATGTTTGTCAATTCCCGGCCAGGCTATCAGCAGGTCCGATCATGAGCCTGCCCTCCCGCACACGGACAGCCAGCAACCGGCTTCACAGCACCGCATTCCCCAGGGTGATCGGGCTGCGCAACCTTGCGCATCGAACGAACCACTGCGTTTCGACAATCGGCCAAAGTTCAATCCCGACGATTTCCGCTGGCTGACACCGATCATGTAAGTTCTGAGACGCAGAATGCCCGGCGCTGGGGATTTGGGAAAATTGGTTGTTGCTGCATCACGGCCATCCGGCGCAGCTTGCATGTGCCCGGCATTACAAAGCGATGGGCAGGCGCTTTCAGCTGCGCCCGGCAATTGGATGCTGGTCATTCTAGGTCTCCCCGTCCCCATCCCTGTTCCTGTCAATTCCGGCCAGAAAGTCGAGGCCCTTGAGGTAGAGCGGCGCGCTGGCAAACAGCAGCAGAATGAACAGCACAAGGAAACCGGGGCCGCTGACCCACATCAGAAAGGCAACAACCGCGCCGATCACGCTGAACGCCAGCACCGCCAGGCTCAACCAGATCTCGAGCCCCGCAAAGGGCGCGGACAGGGCTGCCTCTTCAATGATAGCGGCAGGCTGGTCCTCCGGTTCAAAAGCTCCGGCCTGCCGGGTCCTGTCGCTCATCCAGCCCGCATTGACCATCCCGGTGGAAACACAGCACCTCATGGCAGCAGCAGGTCCCATCCTCTCGGCGGTGCCGGCGGCCATCAGCAGCTCCGGCAGGCGCAGTTCCGTATTCAGGACATTGACTTGTTGTGCGTGTGACATCATATCTGCTCCGAAATAAACTAAACCGTTTAGTTCATATTCGGAGATATAATTCGTAGTCTTCTTGATGTCAACCAAAATTTGAACTAAACGGCTCATTTCATAAAGGAGCGCAGAATGTTGGAGCCATGCACCCCAAGAGCCCGGGAAAAATGCCGTCAGATCATGGACGGCGCCACCCGGATTTTTGATGAACAGGGTTTTGAGGGGGCCAGCGTCGACATGATTGCCGAGACGGCTGACGTGTCCAAAGCCACGCTTTACAAATATTTTGCCAACAAGCAGGAGCTGTTCAAGGCCGTCATTCAGCGCCAATGCGAAGTCTACAGCGAAAGAATTGCAGAACTCAGCAAGGTTGACGGCGGGCTGGAAGACAATCTGCGCGCCATTGCCGGCAACATCAGCCAGACCGTCACCTCCCCGCTGCTGACCAATCTGTTTCGCCTGGCCGTCGCCGAAACCACCCGCTTCCCCGACATTGCGCGCACCTTCTATGAATCAGCCCCCAGAGCAGGCGAAAACCTGATCGCCGCAATCCTGCAAAAACACATCGACAGCGGTGAACTCGCCATAGACGATGTGCCCCTCGCCGCGCGCCAGTTTCTGGAACTCATCAAAGCCGACTTCTTCCACGTCGCCATTTTCGGCATCCGCACTGAATTTACCCAGCAGGACATAGATCAAAGCGCGGAGAACGCGGTGCAGACGTTTTTGCGGGCTTATCGGGCGCGGTGATCACTTGCAATTGCTGACGCTCGCCAGCGGAGACTGTAAATGATATTCCTTTGCGCATGCTACAGACTCGCATACCAGCACACAATGGAATCCCTATTCGGACCCTTCTGTTTCAATCATTCCAATAAATGTATCGCGACGTTTGTGCTGCAATAGCTTAGAGTAAAGCCTATATTTGGTAGGTGTGGTTGAAAATGAGGATTTAAGGGTAGATTTATCGTGAAACACCATTCAGGCCCAGCCAAAGACGAACAGAGTAGAGGGGCACTTTACGCTCCTATGCTTCTTCCTATGGTGGCAGGATACCGGACAATGCGCTCGGATGAAATGCACATCCTAAGAGATGAGATCGCCCAAGCGTTGGTGCGGACCAAACCAATGCGAAGGCTCGGACGAATCGGGTTTCTAGGGGCGATCGACTATGTAAAAAGGGGATCAGGCCGATCGCCGCACAGGCGGCGACATAACCGTCTTGAACACAGTATTGGCGTCGCAAAGCTTGCAGAGCAATACTGTGACCTTGTCGGCATGGCGCAGCACGACCGCAATTTGGTTGTCGCGGCCGCGTTGCTACACGATATTGGCCACGGCCCGCTTTCCCACACACTTGAACCCGTTTTTGAAGAAGCGTTCGGTATTAATCATCATCGAGCAAGTCGTGAAATCATTCGTGGCGAAACGGCGCTCGGCAATGAGATTCTCACTGTTTTGCTACAGTATGCGATTGATCCGGATCAAGTGATTGCATTGATTGATGGCGAGCAAGTGAATGAATACAGTTTTCTTTTTGCAAGTCAGTTGAACCTTGACACACTGGAGGGCATCACACGTTGCAGGGCTTTTGTTGGCCCACGACCCGCATTTGGTTCAGCTCATTCTATCGTGTCAAAGATGGCAGAGCATTCGTCATTGCCACAGAATGATTTTGACGAGTTCTGGAAACTCAAACACAACGTTTATAACCTCTTTATTAACGCCCGACTGGGACGCGCTTTCGACACATTGGCGCAAGCTTATATGCGTGCCAATCTAGACAGCTTTTCCAAAGAAGATTTTTTGAAGACCGAGGTGGAGTTGAAGCGCAGCCATGCGGACCTTTTCAAGATGTTCAGAAAGTTGGCCAACAAAGAAAAAGGCGCACGCGATGAGCTTCCGTCCGCATGGCTTGAGAGCAGCGTTGAGATTAGGGACAGGCGGTTCTTTGTAAGATATGAGTGTCTTCTGGAGGGCAACAACAGCATCAATGACCGTTACAGACAAAGTAAAAACGTCCGAAGAACAACCTTGGACGACCTTCTTTCGTAACCAAGGGGACACCATCTATGGGCGGACTTTCAAAACCTGACGCATCAGGCATCATTGAGAAGGTTGTCGAGACGTCTGAGCAACAGCTGACAATTATGCGTGCAATTGCAGAGGACACCTTTGCCCATGCCAAGCCGATTATCATCGGAGTGAATGGCAGTGTCGCGAGACGCGAATGCACAAGTGGCTCGGATGTTGATCTCTTTTTCCTTGGCCTTGAGGAAAGCACCGAGCACCTTATTGAGCTTCAACGGACCTACCGGACCCGGCTTACAAAGCAAGGAATCAAGATGCCGGCCTTAGGCGGCGTTTTTGAAAAGCCGTTGTTGGCGACAAAGTTGCTCGACACCATTGGCGGGAACAACGACACGAACATATACATCACGCGGCGGATGCTCTTTCTCTTGGAAGGCGAGTGGATCTACAACGCAAGTGGCTTCGGGAATTTGCGTGAAAGACTGATCAGCAAATACATCGCTGAAAATCTCGAAAAAAAGAAGATTGCGTTGTTCCTACTCAATGATATCATTCGGTATTGGCGCACCATCTGTGTCGATTTTGAGCACAAGATGCTCGACGAAAAAAAACCGAGAGCCATTAGGATCATCAAGCTGCGGTTCTCGCGCATGCTGCTCTACTTTGCGGGCGTTGCAGCCGTCAGCAAAACCGGTCATCGCGACAGTGACGCCAAGCGGAAACTGTTAAATGACTTGTTCGCACTCCCAGCAATTGAACGAGTGCAAAAGGTCTTCGGCAACCGCTCGGACAAGCTCATCCAGCTTTATGCTGAGTTTCTCTCAGACATCGACGATGTCGAAATCAGAAGCGCTCTCGAGCGACCTGGCGACACAGGAATCGACACGATAGAATATGAGCGACTCGCCGATAAAGCGCGAGAGTTCAAAGACGAGCTACTTAGTCTCCTGCTTGACGACCTTGGGGCAGATCATGAAATCGTTCGAGCATTATTGCTTTGAGAGGCGTTGCTAATGTGCCGAGCTTACCCGGCAAAGCGCATCCGTATCGACTGTTTATGTAAGAAGCACAGCGGCAATTGATGGGAGACCAGCGGATATCTCCTCCAACATCTCAAACTGCCCCTCCCCCTTGCAAAAACCCGCCAAATGTGGTGCAGACGCCTGCAATCCTCTCAACACGCCACAAAAGACCAAATTCATGAAAATCAATGGTAATGAAATTCGCCCCGGCAATGTCATCGAGCATCAGGGCACCATCTGGGCGGCTGTCAAAGTGCAGCATGTCAAGCCCGGCAAGGGCGGGGCCTTTGCCCAGGTCGAAATGAAAAATCTGCTCGATGGCCGCAAGCTGAATGAGCGCTTCCGCTCGGCGGAAACGGTCGAGCGCATTCGTCTGGAGCAGAAGGATTTTCAGTTCCTCTATGCCGAAGGCGACATGCTGGTATTCATGGACACCACCACTTATGAGCAGCTTGAATTGCAGGCCGAATTTGTCGGTGATCGCGCCGTCTTCCTGCAGGATGGCATGCAGGTCACTGTTGAGATGTATGAAGAGCGCCCGATTGGCGTGGCGCTGCCCGATCAGGTCACTCTGGAAGTCAGCGAAACCGAACCGGCGCTGAAGGGTCAGACCATCTCCTCGTCCTACAAGCCGGCGATCATGGATAATGGCGCGCGCGTCATGGTGCCGCCTTTCATCACAGTGGGTGAACGCATTGTCGTTGACACCAATGAGCTGATTTATCTGCGGCGCGGCGAATAGGGCCTTTCATCATGGCACGCAGTGCACTTCTCAATATCATGGTTCAGGCTGCCACCAAGGCAGGCCGCAGCCTCACCCGCGATTTCGGCGAGGTGGAAAACCTTCAGGTCTCGGTCAAGGGGCCGGGCGACTATGTCTCGGCAGCCGATAAAAAGGCTGAGGAGATCATCTATGAATCCCTCATCAAGTCGCGCCCGGACTGGGGCTTTGTGATGGAGGAAAGCGGCGAGGTGAAAGGCACCGACCCGCTGCATCGCTGGATCGTCGATCCGCTCGACGGCACCACCAATTTTCTCCATTCGCTGCCGATTTTCGCCGTGTCCATCGCTCTGGAACGCGAGGGCAAGCTGGTGGCCGGGGTGATCTACAACCCGATCACCGAGGAATTGTTTACCGCCGAAAAGGGCAGTGGCGCCTTCATGAATGACCGGCGTATGCGCGTCGCCGCACGCCGCAACCTGGCAGATGCGGCGCTGTGCACGGCAATTCCCCATATCGGCACCAAAAAGCTCGGGCGTTATCTGGAAGAAGCCAAAGTCTCCAGCGCCCATGCCGCCGCAGTGCGCGGCCTCGGCTCCGCAGCGCTGAGCCTGGCCTGGGTCGCCGCCGGACGGCTGGATGGCTATTGGGAGCATGAATTGCAGCCCTGGGACATGGCGGCCGGCATTGTTCTGGTGCGTGAAGCCGGCGGTTTCCTCAGCGATATTTCCGGCGGCGACCAGATGATGCAGAGCGGCGGCATAATTGCCGGCAATGAAAACATGCGCGACGCCATCCGCAAGACCATCATCGAACGCAGCTAGAGAATTGTTAAATCCACATTTTTGAGCCGCGCCGGGCAAAGCGCAGGGCGTGGCGCATGGTGTCGCGGGACACCGCAATGCAACCTTCGGTCGGGCTGAAGCCGGGTGCCGCTATGTGGAAGAAGATCGCGCTGCCGCCGCCGGGAATGCGCGGGCTGATGTTCTGGTCGAGCACCACAACAATGTCGTAGAGCCGGTCGGTGCGCCACAGTTTTTCATGGCTTGCCGAGAGCGGCAGCTGAACCAGCTGGTTATAGCGCGCATCCTGTGGATCATCGCACCAGCCATCCAGCGGATGGGTTGGCCGCAGCGGCAGCAAGCTTGCCGGTTTTGCCAGCCTGTCGGCGCGGAAAAAACCGCCCAGCAGGGTGTAACCGCCGCAGGGACTTGCGCCATCGCCTTCGCGCTTGCGTGAAATGATGCCGGTTTTGCCCAGTGCGCAATCAAACCAGCGGCCGCCGAAATGCAGTGTGCCACGGGTCATTGCCCGGTTCGCCACCCGCACATGAAAATCGTGGGGGTGCCATTTATCCGGCCTAAAAACCGACATTTTCGTTTCCCTCAAACCGCTTCACAGCCTGCTCACACCAAATTGACATAGTGTCATCGCCCAGACAGCGCACCATCGCTTGCGCCGTATTTCAAACAATGTTCTAAGACTGTTAAATGGATTTGTCGGCAGTGCGTCAATGCCCTGCAACCTGCCGTTTCAAATTTGGTCATGAGGCTCCTGATGAACGAACGCAAAATTCTGATCGTTGATGATGACACGGATTTGCGCGAAGCGCTTGTTGAACAACTCGCCCTTTACGAGGAATTTGAAATCGCCGATGCAGATTCGGCGGCCACCGGAATGGCTGCCGCCCGCGACGGCCGGGTGGATCTGATGGTGATGGATGTCGGACTGCCCGACATGGATGGCCGCGAGGCTGTCAAACTGCTGCGCAAAAACGGCTTTCGCGCACCGATCATCATGCTCACCGGCCATGACACGGATGCCGATACGGTGCTCGGACTGGAAGCCGGCGCCAATGATTATGTCACCAAGCCGCTGCGCTTTGCCGTGCTGCTGGCCCGCATTCGCGCCCAGTTGCGCCAGCATGAAAACAGCGAAGACGCGACCTTTTCAATCGGGCCTTATCATTTCCGCCCCAGTGCCAAATTGCTCACCACCGATGCCGGCGAGAAAGTGCGGTTGACCGAAAAGGAAACCGCGATCCTCAAATTTCTCCACCGCGCAGGTGACAAGGTGGTGACACGCGATGTCCTGCTGCATGAGGTCTGGGGCTATAATGCCGGTGTGACAACGCATACGCTGGAAACCCATATTTATCGCCTGCGCCAGAAAATCGAGGAAGATCCGTCCAATGCGGAAATCCTGGTAACTCAGGATGGCGGATATAAACTGGTTCCCTAGAGCGGGGCATGGTTACATCGACCCATGAAACGCTCTAGCGCCTGACTTCAATCGGGGGGATTGTATTGGCGCCGCATCGACAGCTCAAAGATAATGCACGGATTCCGGGTCCACCCCCGGTCTTTCCACTGCTTGTGCGATGTGCTCCGGGCTTTCCGGTTTGCGTCCTTCAGGATGGGTGTTATTTTGGCCCAAATCATCTCCCCCAGCGGAATCGTCTCCCCGAAGAGTCCAGGCCCCCGGAACTGAGAAAGACATAGTGTGACCATTGAGCGCGACATCGAGGCACTGCGCCAGGTGATGATGTTTTCAGAACTGAACAGCGAACAATTGCGGCTGCTGGCCTTCAGCGCGGAAACCGTAAAGCTCGCCCCCAAGGAAATTCTGTTCCAGGAAGGCGATGTCGCCGGGTCCGGCTTTGTCGTCACCGAGGGCGAGATTCAACTGTTCCAGCGCAGCGGCGGCAACGCGGTTTCTGCAGGCCGTCTGGGTCAGGGATCGGTTGTCAACGAACTCGCTCTGATCAGCGAAACCCTGCGCCCGGCCACAGCGATTGCCACCCGCAGCAGCGAAGTGATCAAGATCCGCCGCTCGCTGTTTCGCCGCTTTATCACCGAATATCCGGATATCGCCGTGCGGCTTGAGCAAAGTCTGCGCGGGCGCCTCGACGAAACCATTACTCAGCTGAAACGGGTCCAGCGAAAACTCAAGGCCTGAACCAACTTTCGGAACTTGGCTCTTCAGGAGTTGGCGTCACCCGCCGCGCTGTCGGCCTCCCTCGCCCGGTGGCGTTTTTCCAGTTGGTGCAGACCGCGATCGAGCGAATCGGAGGCGGCGTGTCCCAGCGCCTTCAGCAAATCCGTTTCGAATTTTTTCGCCTCCACGATCAACTGCCGATAGATTCGCCAGCCATTTTTGGTCAGCGCCAGATGATCAACGCGGCGGTCTGTCGCATCGGCGCGCCGGGCAAGCCAGCCGCGCCGTTCCAGCGAAGCGATTGCGCGGCTGACCTTGGTTTTGTGCATCGAGGAATGCTGGCCGATGAAGGTCGCGGTGACCTCGCCAAACTGCCCCAATGTTGCCAGTGCCCGCCATTCCGGGCGTGTCATGCCGGTCCGGTCTCTATAGATCTTTGAAAAATCGCGGCTGACAAGTTCCGCCGCGCGGGCCAGCCGGTAAGGCAGAAAGCGTTCCAGTTGCAGAATGTCCTGACCATTATCCGCTGAATGCTGTTTTTGCATAAACACAGATCCGCTCTGGCAATGTTGATAGTTACAATTTCGATTGTTACAAACGAAACTATCAAAAAGCAATTGCTGTTCTGCCGAAGACTGCGGCACAGGGGAAGCGCCTTGGCAGGACCGCTGATGAGGGATCGAAGGCCATGGATCAGATCAATCAACCGCAGGAGCGCGCTACCAGCGCGCTGGCGCCGGACCCTGCCGGCTATATGCCGGGCTTTGGCAATGATTTTGAAACCGAGAGCCTGCCCGGAGCCCTGCCTCAGGGTCAGAACAGTCCGCAGAAATGCGCCTATGGCCTTTATGCCGAGCAATTGTCCGGCTCGCCCTTTACCGCGCCACGCGGCACCAATGAACGCTCCTGGCTGTATCGCATCCGCCCCAGCGTGCGCCACACACGGGCGTTCACAGCGCATCCGCGCGAGGCCTGGAAAACCGCCCCGATCCACACCGAAACTGCGCCACCGCTCGGCCAATATCGCTGGGACCCCCTGCCGCTTCCCGACCAGAAGACGACTTTTCTCGATGGTATCCAGACCATCACCACAGCCGGTGATGCGCTGGGACAATCCGGCATGGCGTCTCATATCTTTATCTGCAATGCGCCGATGATCGACGATTATTTCTTCAACGCCGATGGCGAATTGCTGATTGTCCCGGAACTGGGGGCGTTGCGGATTTTCACCGAGATGGGCGTGATTGATGTAGCGGCCGGTGAAATCTGCGTTCTGCCGCGCGGCCTGTTTTTCAAGGTGAGTCCCCTGTCCGAAAGTTGCCGTGGTTATATCTGCGAGAATTACGGAGCCAAATTCACCCTGCCCGACCGCGGTCCGATCGGTGCGAATTGTCTGGCCAATCCACGCGATTTCAAAACCCCGATGGCCGCATTTGAAGACAAGGAAACACCCTGCCGGGTTCATGTGAAATGGTGCGGCCATTTCTACCGCACCGATATTGACCACTCGCCGCTGGATGTGGTCGCCTGGCATGGCAATTATGCGCCCTACAAATATGACCTTGCCACATTCTCACCCGTCGGAGCGATCCTGTTTGATCATCCGGACCCGTCGATCTTCACAGTCCTGACTGCGCCTTCCGGCGAAGAGGGCACGGCCAATATTGATTTCGTGATTTTCCCGCCGCGCTGGCTGGTGGCGGAACATTCCTTCCGGCCGCCGTGGTATCACCGCAACATCATGAGCGAATTCATGGGCCTGATCTGCGGCCAGTATGATGCCAAGGAGGAAGGTTTTGTTCCCGGTGGCTTCAGCCTGCACAATATGATGCTGCCCCACGGGCCGGATTTCGATGCCTATGAAAAAGCGTCCAATACAGAGCTGGAGCCGGTCCGGCTGGCTGACACCATGGCCTTCATGTTCGAAACCAGATTTCCCCAGCAGGTCACCCGCCATGCCATGCAACTGCCCAGCCGGCAGGACAACTATATCGATTGCTGGTCGGGCCTGAAAAAGCACTTTGACGGCACCAGAGAGGGTTGCTGAATGGCGGCCATCCATGCTTCCGCGCCGCGGCGCCCGTCAGCCGCCGAACTGCCACATTCGCACAGCATCAATCGGCCAGATCAGCATCATCGTGCTCAAAGCAAGCCCGTCACGGATGAAGAACATCATGCTGCCTTCCAGCAGCAGGGCAAGCACAACGCCGAGATAGATCGGCAGATGGCGTGCCAGGAAAAACCCGGCCATCATCGCCACAATGTCAAACACCGAATTGATGATACTGTCGCCCAGATAGGTCTGCGACACGGTGACAACGCGAAACCGGGCAATGACAAAATTGGTGTTTTCGATAATCTCCCAGGCAATCGCCGATGCGACACCGATGGCGAACCGTGTTTGGCAGGAGGTTTTCGGCCAGAATCGCGTCAGCACCGCATAGGCAAGAATTCCATGCAGGATATGGGAAAAAGTGTACCAGTCGGCGATGTGCTGAGAATTTTCATAGCTGAAGACTTCGTTCTGCCAGAGCTTCACAGTGCCGCAAAAGCAGATCCAGTCGCGGCCCATCCACCATAAAAGCAGCATCAATGCCAGAGTCGTCGCCAGGGTCAGACTAATGGCCCGGACGGCAAACGACGAGTTTTTTGCAGCAGGCGTCGACAAATGCACAAAATACCCCGAACATCAGGTCTGCAGCCTGCATCGCAAACAAGAAGGAAAAAAGGCGAATGAAACTTGCCTCGCTCAAAAATGACACAAGAGACGGTCAATTGGTGGTGGTCTCAAAAGACCTGACCCGCTGCTCAGAAGTCGGTCATATCGCATCCACCCTGCAGCAGGCGCTGGATAATTGGCAGGTGCTGGCACCAAGGCTGGAAGAGGTTGCGGAAAGCCTTGAAACCGGGGCACAGCCGACGCAGCGTTTTCGCGAGCATGATGCCCTGTCGCCGCTGCCACGCGCTTATCAGTGGGCCGACGGATCGGCCTATGTGAACCATGTCGAACTGGTGCGCAAAGCGCGCGGCGCGGACATGCCGGCGTCCTTCTGGGAGGAGCCGTTGATGTATCAGGGCGGCTCGGACACATTTCTGGGTCCCCGCGAGCCGATCAGAGTGACTGACGAGGCCTATGGCATTGACATGGAGGGCGAAGTCGCTGTCATTGTCGGTGATGTTGCGATGGGCTGCGATGCGAAAACCGCCAGCGCAGCAATCCGCCTAGTCATGCTGGTCAATGATGTGTCGCTGCGCGCGCTGATCCCGGCTGAACTCGGCAAGGGATTCGGCTTCTTCCAGTCAAAGCCCTCCAGTGCGTTTTCTCCTGTCGCGGTTTCACCCGATGAGCTTGGCGATGCCTGGGATGGCGGGCGGTTGCATCTGCCGCTCTGTGTGGATCTGAATGGTGAGAATTTCGGCCGCGCCAATGCCGGCGTGGACATGACCTTTGATTTTGGCCAGCTGATTGCCCATGCCGCCAAAACCCGGTCCCTGGGTGCCGGCAGCATTATCGGCTCGGGCACAGTGTCCAACAAATTGGATGGCGGCCCGGGAAAACCGGTCCAGCTTGGCGGCGTCGGCTATTCCTGCATCGCCGAAATCCGCATGATTGAAACCATCGAGGATGGCGAGCCGGCAACGCCCTTCATGCAGTTCGGCGACACAGTCAGAATTGAGATGAAGGATGGCGCGGGCCATTCCATTTTTGGTGCAATCGAGCAAAGCGTGGAGAAAGCCTAGATGGCCAGACAATTTGCCTCTGCCGGTGATATGGCCGAGAAGAAAATCTCGTTTTCCGAAATCGGCGAGGGATTATGGGCCTTCACCGCCGAGGGCGATCCCAATACCGGGGTCATCATCGGCGATGACAGCGTCATGATCATCGACGCCCAGGCGACGCCGCGTATGGCCGATAAGGTGATCGAAAAAATCCGCGGCGTGACCGACAAGCCGATCCGCCATGTGGTGCTGTCGCATTATCACGCCGTGCGGGTGCTGGGTGCATCAGCCTATCAGGCCTCGGAGATCATCATGTCGGAAAAGGCCCGCGCCATGGTGGTGGAACGCGGCCAGGAAGACTGGGATTCCGAATTTGCCCGCTTTCCCCGGCTGTTTGAGGGCCATGAGAGCATTCCCGGCCTGACCTGGCCAAGCCTCACCTTCAATGACCGCATGACCGTCTATCTGGGCCAGCGCAGGGTTGATCTGATGTTTCTCGGCCGTGCCCACACCGCCGGTGATATTGTCGCCTATGTGCCCGACCAGAATGTGATGTTCACCGGCGATATCGTTGAATATCACTCGGCCTGTTATTGCGGTGACGGTCATTTTCATGACTGGCCGTCCACACTGCAGAATATCCGTGACTGGGATCTGGATGCCATTGCCCCCGGCCGCGGCGATGCGCTTGTCGGGCCCGAATTGGTCAACGCGGCCCTCGATTCCACCGCTGATTTTGTCACATCGACCTATCGCAGCGTGGCCCGTGTCGCCCTTGCCGGCGGCTCGCTGAAACAGGCTTTCGCCGCCTGCCGCGCGGCCTGTGACGAAAAATTCGGCGATTATGCCATCTATGAACACTGCCTGCCCTTCAATGTGGCGCGCGCCTATGATGAAGCACGCGATATTGACACGCCGCGCATCTGGACCGCCGCAAGAGACCGGGAGATGTGGGAAAGTCTTCAGGGATAATGGCCTATCATTACCGGACCCAGCCCTACACACCTCCTGACGCTCTGAAGGCGGCCGAGCCACGCCACCAGGTCGCCATTGTCGGTGCCGGTCCGATTGGATTGGCGATGGCGATTGATCTGGCGCTGAGAGGCATTCCCTCGGTGATTTTTGCCGACGGTGACAAGGTCTCGATCGGCTCACGGGCGATCTGCTGGGCAAAACGCACCTTGGAGATTTTTGACCGGCTCGGTGTTGGCGAGCGCATGCTGGCCAAGGGCGTCACCTGGAAAACCGGCCGGCTGTTTCATGGCGATGACGAGGTTTACAGCTTTGATCTGCTGCCTGAGACCGGCCATAAAATGCCGGCCTTCATCAATCTGCAGCAATATTACATCGAGCAATATCTGATTGATCGGATTGCGGATTTTCCCGAACTGATCGATCTGCGCTGGCGCAACAAAGTGATCGGACACGCGGACAACGGCGATCATGTCACTTTGCAGATCGAAACCCCCGATGGCGGCTACAGCACAGCTGCGCAGTATTATCTGGCCTGTGACGGCGCCCGCTCTCCCAGCCGCAAGCGCATGGGATTGCGGTTTTCCGGCGAGACTTTTGAAGAGCGCTTCCTGATTGCCGATGTCCACATGCCGGAAAGTCCGTTCGGTCAGGGTCCGGCGGAACGGCATTTCTGGTTCAAACCACCCTTCCATCCGGGCCAGTCCGCCCTGTTGCACAAACAGCCGGACGATATTTACCGGATTGATCTTCAACTTGGGTCTGACGCCAATCCGCAGCTGGAAAAACAGCCTGAGCGGGTCATCCCGCGCATCCGCGCAATGGTCGGCGAGCGCCCGTTCGAGCTGGATTGGGTTTCGGTTTATAGCTTTACCTGCGCCCGGCTCGACCGCTTCATTCATGGACGCGTGATCTTTGTCGGCGACAGCGCCCACATCGTCTCCCCCTTCGGCGCCAGAGGCGGCAATGGTGGGATTCAGGATGTTGATAATCTGGGATGGAAACTGGCCGCAATCCTGCAGCAGCGCGCCGCAGCTGCCTTGCTGGGCAGCTACGATGAAGAGCGCACCTTCGGGGCGGACGAGAATATCCGAAATTCAGCCCGCGCGACCAATTTCATGACACCGAAAAGCGCCATGGAGCGCATCTTTCGCGATGCCGTACTGGATCTGGCAAAGAGCGAGAATTTCGCCCGCAAACTGGTCAATTCCGGACGCCTTTCGCTACCCTGCTCGCTGCATGGTCTCAGTCTGCAGCGAGAGGACGAAGACGCAATGATCGGCCGGGCCTGTCCCGATGCACCGCTGCAGCAGGACGGCAGGGCCAGATGGCTGCTGGAACACTTGCAGCAGTGCGATGTCAACGCCTGCAAATTGCTGCTCCCTGACGATTGGGATTGCCCTGCGGTGCCGGGCGTCGCCGTCATAAGAATCGGCAAGCCCGGGCCGCTCTATCAGCAGCGCTTCGGCGAGGCGGCCACATTGCTGCGCCCGGACCAGCATGTTCTGGCGCGCTTTACCACTCCGGCAGAGCTGGAAAAAAATCTCCACCGTGCCATCCAAACCCTGCAAGGCCATCTGTCATGAGTTCCGAACCCGATAATCTCAGTCCCCACAGCGATGCTTTCTATGCCGAACTGATGGCCGCCCATGACGGGCTCAGCCTGAACCAGAGCCAGGCGCTGAATGCCAGGCTGGTGCTGCTGCTGGCCAATGAGGTCGGCAATCTCAGCCGGCTGAAACACCTGCTCGCCAAAGCGAAAGCCTGATTGATGCCGCAAGACAAAGAACTGATCCTCTATGATTACTGGCGTTCGTCGGCGAGCTATCGCGTCCGCATTGCACTCAATCTGCTTGGCCTCGACTATCAGACCGTGCCGGTCAATCTGCTGCAAAAACAGCATCTCGACCAGTCCTACCAGGACATCAATCCCCAAGGGCTGGTTCCCAGCCTGCGGATTGGCAATCACTTGCTGACCCAGTCACTGGCGATCATCGAATATCTCCACGACACCACCCCCGACTCACAGCTTCTGCCGTCAGACCCAGCGGATCGCGCCCATATAAGACAACTGGCCCACATCATTGCCATGGACATTCATCCGATCTGCAATCTGGGTGTGGTGACGCATATCACCGAACTTGCGGACACATCGGTTCGGGATGCGGATGCAATCCGGAGTGAGTGGATGCGCCATTACATCACAAAGGGGTTGACCGCCTTTGAAACTCTGCTCACTGGCGGCGAAGCATCCCGTTTTTGCTGCGGCGACCAGCCGACACTGGCGGATATTTGTCTTGTTCCGCAAATCTATAATGCAAGGCGCTGGGGCGCTGATCTTGCAGCTTTGCCCGCAATCCGGCGCATCGACGATCATTGCCAGTCGCTTGAGGCATTTGCAGCCGCACATCCCGACCGGGTGAAACCAGAGGCCGGCTCTTAACAATCAGGAAAGCGCGCAGCGCTACACTGATGCCTGATTGAGGACCCGGAGCCATCATGCCGACACCGCTTATCTTTGCCGAACCGGATTTGCTGGAGCACAGGCGGCAATGGCTGAACCATCTGGAAAACGGCAAGCGTCTGCAGCCCAAAACCATTGAAGCCTATGAGCGCGATACACGTCAGTTTCTGAGCTTTCTGTCGGGCCATCTGGGCGCGCCCGCCGGTGTGCCGGAATTGCGGACGCTGAAGATCACCGATTTGCGCAGCTATCTGGCCTGTCGCCGGGGCAGCGGCAGCGGCGCTCGGTCCCTGGCCCGCGGCCTGGCCGGAATCCGCTCCTTCTTTGCCTATCTTCGCCGCCAGCAGATTGTCGATGTGACTGCTGCAAATGCCCTGACCACGCCCAGACAAGCCAGAAGCCTGCCTCGGCCGGTTGCCGTGGACGAAGCACAGTGCCTGCTGGAAGAAGCGGCCGAACCGGATTTAGCGTCCGAGCCCTGGGTCGGGGCGCGCGATGCAGCCATTCTGAGCCTGCTATATGGCTGCGGATTGCGCATCTCCGAAGCGCTGGGCCTGTCGCAGAAGGATCTCCCGGCCCTGGAGACCGGACTGATGCGGGTGCTCGGCAAGGGCGGCAGGGAGCGCCTCGTCCCGGTGCTGCCTGCTGTTATTGAGGCGGTCAGCCTCTACGCAAATATTTGCCCGTTTGTGGCAGCCAGGGCAGATTTACCAGAGTCCGCCCTGTTCTATGGGGTGCGCGGCAAGCGGCTCAACCCGCGTATCGTGCAGAAATCTGTCGAGCATCTGCGCTTCCGCCTCGGTCTGCCTGCCAGCGCCACGCCGCATGCGTTGCGTCATGCCTTTGCAACCCATCTTCTGGCCGGCGGTGGCGATCTGCGTACCATTCAGGAGCTGTTGGGCCATGCCAGCCTGTCGACCACGCAAATCTATACGCAGGTCGATACGCGGCATTTGCTGTCGGTCTATTCCAAGGCGCATCCCCACATGATCGGGAATGGCTAGATTAAAAAATCCGACTGGAACCGAGCCTTCAAAGCAGTGACTTTATTGTGAATTACTGACGCTCTGTAATGGCGATACGGCCGTAGGGAATCTTGAACAGATCCTTTTCCCACTTCATCCCGCCCTTCAGATTATAGACCGCAACCGTCGTGTCCAGGCCCTGGGCATCGGTCACCGTCCACTGGCGCAATTCTTTGCTGGGCCGATCGAACAGCAGAGTAACCCTGCCTTTGCCGAACATGCTTTCCTCAACCATCGTCACGGTGACAATGTCAGCTTCGACCTTGATGCCTTTGACTTTGGAATCATTGAGGAAATCCACTTTATCCGACAACAGGAAACGCAACGGCGTTTTCGACAGCGGCCACAAATCCCATGTCTGCAGCGCCCGATCATGGATCACCACGGATTTACCATCCGACATGATCTGGATTTTCGACGGCGCATCATAACGGAAATGGATTTTGCCGGGCCGGTCGAGCGCGAATGTGCCTTCGGACTTTTCACCATTGGGGCCGAACTGGACAAAATCCCCGCCCATGGTGCGCATTTTATTCAGCGATGCGCTGATATCCTGCAGGACTTCGCCATTGGTCTGCGCCCGTGCCGGATTTACCAGCAGGGTCAGCGTCAGCATCACCACAAACCAGAGTGACAGAAAGCCAAACGCCATGCCTGCTTTTGAAGCAGCGGCTTCGACCGCTATGGTTTGCGAAGATCTGTGTGCCGGTTTTTGCATCATATCACTTTTCCAATCAGACAATTTCTGCGCGCCCAGTTCTCAGCTAGGTATCCACTGTGGCAAAATCGCGGCTGCTGCGCACTAAATCGTCTCTTCCGCATTTCCTACCAGTATATCACGTTTGCCGGCATGGTTGGGAGCGCTGATGACGCCTTCCTGTTCCATCCGTTCAATGATTGAGGCCGCCCGGTTGTAGCCGATCGACAGCCGCCGTTGCACATAACTGGTGGAGACCTTTTTGTCGCGCAGCACGATTGCTACTGCCTGATCATAGAGATCTGCCTCGCCGCCATCGCCGCCGCCGGTCATCGCATCGAGCACCGCAGAGGTTTCAACCTCATCCTCATTGGTAATGGCTTCCAGATATTCAGGAACACCCTGGGTCTGCAGATGGGCGACGATTTCCTCCACTTCCTGATCATCGACAAACGGGCCATGGACGCGCTGAATGCGTCCGCCACCAGCCATGAACAACATATCGCCCATGCCCAGAAGCTGTTCGGCACCCTGCTCGCCAAGAATCGTTCGGCTGTCGATTTTCGACGTCACCTGGAATGAAATCCGGGTCGGGAAATTCGCTTTGATGGTACCGGTAATGACATCCACGGACGGACGCTGGGTGGCCATCACCACATGAATACCGGCCGCACGCGCCATTTGCGCAAGCCGCTGAACGGTGCCTTCAATTTCCTTGCCGGCAACCATCATCAGATCGGCCATCTCGTCGATGATGACGACAATATAGGGCATTTTCTCCAGATTGAGCTCTTCCTGCTCGTAAATCGCTTCGCCGGTTTCATGGTCAAAGCCGGTCTGGACGGTCCGGGTCATGACTTCGCGTTTTTTGGAAGCCTGCGCCACACGGCTGTTGAAACCGTCAATGTTGCGCACACCCAGTTTGGACATTTTCTTGTAGCGGTCTTCCATCTCCCGCACGGTCCATTTCAGCGCCACAACCGCCTTTTTCGGATCAGTCACCACCGGCGTGAGCAGGTGCGGAATTCCGTCATAGACCGACAACTCCAGCATTTTGGGATCAATCATGATCAAACGGCACTGGTCCGGTGTCATGCGGTAGAGCAGCGACAGGATCATGGTATTGATCGCAACCGATTTACCTGAACCGGTTGTTCCTGCGACCAGAAGATGCGGCATTTTCGCCAGATCAGCGATCACCGCCTCACCGCCAATGGTCTTGCCCAGGCACAGAGCCAGTTTCGCCTTGGTCTTTTCAAAACCAGCGGAATCCAGCAATTCGCGCAGAAACACGGTTTCCCGTTTCGCATTCGGCAGTTCAATACCGATGGCATTGCGCCCCGGGATCACCGCGACACGGGCAGCGATGGCACTCATCGAGCGTGCAATATCATCGGCCAGACCGATGACCCGGGAGGATTTGATACCGGGGGCCGGCTCCAACTCATACAGGGTCACCACCGGGCCAGGACGCACATTGATAATTTCGCCACGCACGCCGAAATCCTCCAGCACGCCTTCCAGCAGCCTGGCGTTCTGCTCCAGCGCATCAGTGTTCAAATTGGCGCTGGCATTGGTGTGCACCGGTTCTGACAGAAGATGCAGTGACGGCAGTTCGTAGTCCTGGCTGCCAAGCAGATCCGGCTGCGCTTCGCGACTCGCCCGCCGTCCCGGTTTCGGAGTGGGTTTGGAAGTCTTGACACGGCTTTGCGGCGCAGCATGGGCGCGTTGCGGTGCTGTCGGCCGATTGGCCCGGCCTTCCACTTCTGCGGTTCTGACATCAGGACCCCGGGCGGTCTGATTGGAAGTCTCATCGGCCCAGACGTCAGCATGCTGCTGTTCATACGCAACCCATTCGCCATCAATCCATTCGCCAGCCTCGCGGTCATTAAGGTCCGTGTCTTCCTCCTGCCAGTGTAGTGCGGAGTTGTCTCGCCTGCTGTCAGCCGCAGCCATGGACGGTTCACTGCGCACAGCCACACGATTTCGCCGACCCTCGGCACGGGATATTTTTCTCGATTCGGCCCGTTTGCGCACAGCGCGCCCGGTCATCGCCTTGGCGCTGAGCGCCAGATGAACCATCGCCCCAAAACCATATGCGGCAACGGAGCTGATGCCGAAGCCGCCGGACGGCTCCTCATCAAAATCATCTTCATAATCGTCATGAGCCGGCGCATAATCCGGCTCACTGTGCATCGGCTGTGCTGCACCAGATCGCCGCCAGACCGCCATGACAAAGCTGAACACGCATATCAGGCCGAATATCACCGCAGTCAGATAGGATATAAAGCCGGAAAACAGGTTCCCGAAAGCGGCAACCGGCAGCCAGATCATGACATCTCCAACGACACCGCCCAGTCCCATCGGCAAGGGCCAGTTGGCTGTGACCGGAAGGGCGGAAACGGTTCCCGCCGCAAACACCATTGCAGCCACGGTAAATCCGATGCGTTGCTTCTGCCGTCTCAGGCGCTGGCCAAACATCAGCCGCCAGCCCCAGACCGCAAGGATCAGCAGCAGAATGATCGATCCAAGACCAAAAAACTGCATGAACAGATCAGCCGTGATCGCGCCCGGCGCGCCCAGTGCATTGCGGGTCTGCCCCGAAGCGGCAAAATTGAGGCTCGGATCGTGAACTGACCAGGTTGCAAGCGCGGCCGCCCCAGCCGCAGCAAGCGCGATCAGCAGCAGGCCACTGGCGGCAGACAGGTTGCGTCCCAGCCAGTAGCGCATGCCCTGTCGTTCCGAAATTGAAGGGACTTGATTGGCATAGGCCAATTGATCGGCAATCTGCCGGTCGGCATCATAATCCACATAATTCAGGGGGCCGGCTGTATGAATCTGGAATGAAGCAGCATTACGCATGAAACTTACCTGTCTGCTCGTTTTGAGGGCGTGAAATCCCGGATGATGTTTGTTCTGACTTCCGGGTTGATATGTGTGGCAATTGCTCCAGACTGTGCCTGAGGCGGTTGATGGCCTCACTCGCGGTCGCCAGATCGTGGACCAGGGCAATCCGGATAAATCCATCAGAACGGTTTTGAGCTATGCCGTTTTCGTCTGTCTCGTCTGCTGTCAGATAGGCACCGGGCACAACCCGCAGGCCGGCCTCTTTCCAAAGGTGCAGCGCCATCGCCTCTCCAGGCATGAACGCGCTGCAATCAGCCCACAGGAAAAAGCCGCCGTCAGGTATTCGCAACGGCAACAGCGGCGCCAGCGCGGCCTGCGCCATATCGAATTTGGCATTATAAAGGCGGCGATTTTCTGCCACGTGGGTCTCGTCAGCAAACGCCGCTGCGGCCACGGCCTGAAGCGGCATCGGAACCTGTGGGGCGGCCATATTTCTGAATTTCGCAAGTTCGGTCAGAAACGTGGCGTCACCGGCCATGAAGCCGACGCGCAATCCAGGCAGGTTGGAGCGTTTTGACAGCGAGTTGAAACTGATGACGTGGTCAGTTGAGCCAGCGGAGCGGGCAGCTTCCAGAATTCCGGTGGGGGGGCTGTCGCGGTATATTTCGGAATAGCACTCATCGGCAAAAATCATGAAATCGTGGCGGTCTGCAAGCTCAATCAGGTTCTGCCAATACCCCAGTGTTGCACTATTGCCCTGAGGATTTGTTGGCGACGCCACATAGACAGCCACCGTATCGGCTAGCAGTTCCGGCGCCAGGGCGGCAAAATCAGGTAATCCCTGCAGGCTCTCCGCTGCCATGCCCTCTGCCGCACTGTCGGGCGGGCTTAAAAACCGGCAGCCAGCTGCTTTCGCCGCCGCCGCATAGGTCTGGTAAAATGGGTTTGGCGAAAACACCAGCGGATCCTCGACCGGTTTGCGCCGCTTTGCTTCAAACAACGCAAAGAACAGACCTTCGCGCGATCCATTCAGCGGCAGGATGGCATCTTCACCAACCAGCCCGTCCAGAGCATATCTGTGATCCAGCCATTTGCGCACCGATTGGAGGAATTCCGGCGTTCCTTTGCTCGGGGGATAATGGCGAAACTCAGCGGTTTTCTGCATCAGAACCGGTTCAACAAACGCCGGCATCTGGTGTTGCGGTCCCCCGACGCCGAGATCAATTTCCGCCAGCCCTGGCTCAATCCCGTCGAGCAGGGTGGTGACACGCTGAAACGGCGACCCCGGCAACTCCAAAGAGGCCGGACGGTTGGCATAGGCTTGCAGATTGGATTTATCGGGCGGGGCCGAACGCATGAAACACTACCTGAGAATACGCAGAACTGGCCCGGATATTAGGGGCTTTTGGTTAAGCGCCCTTTAACCACGACGGCTTCATCGCGGTAAAACCGGATATGTTGAGCCCAATAAAAAACCCGGACTGCGATGCAATCCGGGTTTTTTTGTTGCGTTCTGGAGATCTATACAGCGTTTTTTTGAATGATCAGGCAGATCAGATGCGCTGGCTGCCCTGACCGAACTCCGGATAGGCTTCGATGCCGACTTCTGCCTTGTCCATGCCCATCGCTTCTTCTTCCGCACTCGGGCGCAGGCCGATTGTGGCTTTCAGCAAGCCCCACACCAGACCGGATGCGATAAAGGTGAAGGCACCGATTGAAACAACACCGACAAACTGAACCCAATAGGTTGCATCGCTGTTGCTGAACGGAACAATCATTGTGCCCCAGATACCGGCGAGAAGATGGACTGGAATGGCACCGACCACATCATCGATTTTCAGCTTGTCGAGCATCGGCACGGCAAACACCACAATGACACCGCCGACAGCACCGATGATAACGGACGTGAAAATGCTTGGAGCCAGCGGCTCTGCGGTTATCGAGACCAGACCGGCCAAGGCACCATTAAGCGCCATGGTCACATCAACTTTCTTGTAGATGATCTGTGTCAGGATGACGGCGGCGATCACACCGCCACTGGCAGCAAGATTGGTGTTGACGAATATGCGCGAAATATCGGTGATATCGCCGATTGTGCCCATGGCAAGTTGCGATGCGCCGTTAAAGCCGAACCAGCCCAGCCACAGAATGAAGGTGCCCAGGGTCGCCAGCGGAATCGACGAACCGGGCATTGCGATAACCTGTCCGTCGGCAGTGTATTTTCCCGCCCTGGCACCCAGCAGAATGGCCCCGGACAGAGCCGCCCAGCCACCGACAGAGTGAACCAGTGTGGAGCCGGCAAAGTCGGAAAAGCCCATGCCGTCAAGCCAGCCTGCGCCCCATTCCCAGGACCCGGTGATCGGGTAGAGAATGCCGGTCAGAACGGCTGTAAAAATCAGGAACGGCCACAATTTGATACGCTCGGCCAGCGTGCCGGACACGATCGACGCCGTTGCGGCGCAGAACACCATCTGGAAGAACCAGTCGGACGCGCCGGAATATCCGGTCGCCAGATCATTGCCGCCAACCGGATCAATGACTTTCGGTGTCGGAGTGCCGAAATAGCCGCCATCGACGCCGGAATACATCAAATTGTAACCGATGAGCCAGAACATCAGGCCGGCAATGGAATACAGCGAGATGTTTTTCAGGCACTGCATGGAAACGTTTTTGCTGCGCACCAGGCCAGCTTCCAGCATGGCAAAGCCGGCGGCCATCCACATGACGAGGAAGCCACCGATCAAAAACAGCAGCGTGTTGAGAATATAGGCAACATCAACGCTTGCCGCGAAATCGGCAAGCGCCTCGGGAGCCGCGGCTTCCTGAGCGAAAGCTGAACCGGCACTAAGCGACAGCGCGCCTAGCGCCAAGGCTCCTAGTGCCACTGTACCTAGCGAGAGGGCACCACCAGCCAGACCCGCTTTTTTCAAAATCAAAGACATCATTTTATTCGTTCCTTGGGAATTTTTCTTTAAACCGCGCTCAGTTCACAGCGCTTCGGAGTCGCTTTCGCCGGTGCGGATACGCACCGCACTTTCAAGCGCGAAGGAGAAGATTTTGCCGTCGCCGATCTGGCCGGTTTTTGCCGCAGCCGCGATGGCTTCGATGGCCTGCTCGGCAATGTCGTTGTTGACGGCCACCTCGATTTTGAGTTTCGGCAGAAAACTGACCGCATATTCTGTACCGCGATAAATTTCCGTATGGCCCTTTTGCCGGCCATAGCCCTTGACTTCGGTTACCGTCAGACCCTGGACGCCGATGCCTGTCAGCGCATCGCGCACTTCATCCAGCTTGAATGGCTTTATGATTGCCATGATGATTTTCATATAATCGCTTCCCGTTCTGGTGTGTCGGTTGCTGCCTCACAGGCTTCGATTCGCCTTGTTTGGTCGACACTTCTGCGTCACGCGGCATGCAGACAGATCTGCACCCGGCATTGCTCACCGTTGTTTATTCAAGCTTCGTGCCAGAACGGGATTACTGCAGATAATTATTCGTAATATACTGATTTTTATGATATTTTTTGGATGAAATAGACGCCGCCAAGCGGCCGAAAACCGGGCACCTTCGCAGATGCACAATTTCGCTTGGATGCTAATGCCTATATTTTGATCGACTGCAAAAATATGCCTATTAATTAGACAATCTGGCGAATAAGGCCTTCCTGAGCGACGGATGCAATGAGTTTTCCCTCGCGGCTGTAGATCGATCCGCGGCAGAAGCCTCTGGCATTGGAAGAGCTTGGACTGTCCTGGCTATAGAGCATCCAGTCCTGGGCCCGGAAGGGGCGGTGAAACCACATGGCGTGGTCAAGACTGGCCATTTGCAGCTTGCCGGTAAACATATTCAAACCGTGGGCAAACAGCGCCGTGTCCAGCAATGTCATATCCGACATATAGGCCAGTGCGCATTTTTGCAGCGCATCATCGTCCGGCAGGGGACTGCTGCTGCGTACCCAGATCTGCTGGCGCGGCGGCAGTTTTTCCCGGCTGACATAATGCGTCAGATCCAGCGGACGGAACTCAATCGGGCGGTCTCGTTCCCAATAGCGTTTCACCGGCGCTGGCACATTGGGCTGGCTCAGCATCATCGCCTTCATCTCCGCTTCGCCCATAAGGCTCTCCGGATCCGGCACCGCATCCATATCAATCTGGTGCTCAAGCCCTTCTTCCAGCACCTGAAACGAGGCTGACATGATGAAGATCTCTTTGCCGTGCTGAAACGCAACCACTCGCCTGGTGCAGAAACTGCGGCCGTCACGAACCCGTTCAACCTCGTAGAATATCGGAATGCTGGGATCGCCGGGACGCAGGAAATAACCATGCAGCGAGTGCAGCACGCGGTCTTCAACGCTTCGTGAGGCCGCCACCAGCGCCTGGCCGATCACCTGGCCGCCATAGACCCGTTGCCAGCCATCCTGCGGGCTCTGACCACGATATCTGTCCGCCTCAATCCGCTCCAGATCCAGGATCGCCATCATCCGGTCAATTGCGGATCGGGAATTTGCCGTTGCATCCGGCTTGTCGGTATCAGACCCGGTCATCAGGTTCTCCAGAAGCACAGTTGAAAGAGATATAATAATCTCGCTGCTCTCCTCTCTAACAAGTGTCCGGCCTGCCGCCAATGCGGATATGGCGCGAAAATCTCTGCCCGCATGTTGAAAGAAGTGCTAGATAAGGCCATCTTCAGCCTGACCCGTGAGACATCTGGAACAGCACCATGGCCGAAACCAATTCCTCGACTGAGAATGCCAACGGGTCCAGGCACCCCTTTGATGTGGTGATTGCCGGTGCCGGTTATGCCGGTCTTGCCATGGCTCTGGCCCTGAAAACATCTCTTCCGAAGATGAAGGTCGCCATCATTGACCCGCGCGATGTGCGTGCGCCAACGGAAGATCAAAGATCATCCGCAATTGCCGCTTCCGGTCGCAATCTGTTTCAAGCGCTTGGCGTCTGGGACGATATGGTGTCCGCTGCCGAGCCGATCCGCGAGATGATTGTCACGGACAGCGAAACCGGCGATGCGGTGCGTCCGGTTTTTCTGAACTTTACCGGCGACGCTGACGGCGCTGCGCCATTTGCCCATATGGTACCCAATCAGGTCATGGTGCGCACGCTTTCCGCTGCAGCGGAAAATCGCGGACTGGTATTCCTGCCGCCCGGCCGGGTCACTCATTTTTCCCTGGAAGGGCCCGTTCAGCGCCTCACCTTGAGCACCGGCGAAATAATTGAGACCCGTCTGCTGATTGCTGCCGACGGTGTGCGCTCCGCGCTGCGCCAGTTGGCCGGTATCAGAACCGTGGGCTGGCAGTACGGCCAGAGCGCCATTGTCTGCACCATTGCCCACACCGAACCGCATCATGGTCGCGCCTGGGAGCATTTCCTGCCCGCCGGCCCCTTCGCAATTCTGCCGCTGCCATCCAAGGGTGATCAGCACCGCTCGTCTCTGGTCTGGACCGAAGCCGATGGCGATGCGAAGCGCCTGGTGGCGGGCGATGAGTTCACCTTCCGCATGGAACTGGAACGCCGCATCGGCCACGAATTGGGCACACTGTCGCTGGCCAGTCCGCGACAGTCTTTTCCGCTTGGTCTGATGGTCGCGCGGGATTTCGTCAGGCCACGCTTCGCTCTGCTGGGAGATGCGGCTCACGGCATCCATCCGATTGCCGGTCAGGGTCTTAATCTGGGTCTGCGCGATGTTGCCGCCCTGGCGGAAACTCTGGTCGATGCCGCCCGTCTGGGGCTTGATTTCGGCACATTGGACGTGTTGCAAACCTACGAGCGCTGGCGCCGCGCCGACACCGTGCAGATGGCGG
>TARA_R110002096_G_scaffold97694_22_pt1 | contig 35867 bp, 24 predicted proteins | sample TARA_R110002096 | Tara Oceans TARA_R110002096 (sample SAMEA4397295) | marine metagenome | biome: Polar Biome; feature: [DCM] deep chlorophyll maximum layer (ENVO:01000326); material: water (ENVO:00002006), including particulate matter (ENVO:01000060) such as... | depth 35 m
GTGGCGACTACATACTAAACGTAGCTGCTTCTTATGAAGAAAGTGAATCAAACAATACGTTCGCAGAAGCAAATACACTCGGTGACGGTGGCTTTGTAAGCGCTACTTTTGCTGACGAAACAGATATCGATATCTTTAAAGTATCTCTTGAAGCAGGACGTATTTACCACATCCGTACTTCAAAAGAGGAAGGAGATGATACTGTAATAGGAGCTGAGTTCTACGCTGCCGATGCAACTTCTACTAATCTTTATGCTGATGGAAGTGGATTTAATAACCGCTACGATGGCGATAATATTAAGATCAATTTCCTACCTGAAACTTCAGGCGATTTCTATCTTAAACTCACTGCACCTGCTGGTTCCGTAGAAAGAGCTTATAAAGTGTATATGAAGAGCAACGATATCTCTGATATTAAGACTGCTTCTGAGCCAAATAACACCATTGAAGAAGCTTCTGCTTTAGATTTACATCCAACAAATGGCGAGTTTTTCGACTACATGCTTTACAATAGCGAAGTTGAAGGATTCTATGATGATTTGGATTACTACAAAGTTGAAGCTGTTGCTGGTGATACCCTAATCGGCGAAACTGCTCCTGTTAATGGTGAGTTTTGGAGCCGTGACTTTGATGCTTACATGTATCTTTACGATGCTGAAGGAAACGAATTAGCTAGTAACGATGATGGTGGCTACGGCTGGCATTCAAGAATTCAATTTCCTGTAACCACTTCTGGAACCTATTATTTCCTAGTACTTGGTGAAGATTCTCACGTAGCTCCACGTAACAGTGACTCAAATCGCCTTCGTGACCCAGCTCGTGGTGAATACAAGTTTGCTATTACTAGAACGAATGGTGGAATTGTTACTTCAAACGACGAAGAGCTTACACAGGCGTATAGCTTTAAACTAGAGCAAAACTATCCTAATCCTTTCAACCCAACAACTAACATTAGTTACCAAGTTGCAAGTACAGGAAATGTACAACTAGAAGTATTTAATCTTCTTGGCCAAAAAGTACACTCATTAGTTAATGCTCGCCAGACGGCAGGCGCTTACACAGTACAGTTTGATGCGTCAAACCTTGCTACTGGAATGTATTTTTATCGACTACAATCTGCTGGTCAGGTTCAAGTCGGAAAAATGTTACTCATAAAATAAGTTCATCCTAACTTTAAAGCCGGCACCCAGCAAGGTGTCGGCTTTTTGTTTTTTCCAAAACCCCGTTTATATGTATAGATATTTACTTTTTTCAGCACTCATATTAGCAGTCGCTTGCTCTTCAAAATCAGAAGAAAAAGAAGCCATTGTTGCCCAAGTTGGAAGCGAAGTAATTACCGCCCGAGAGTTTAAATTGAATTATGAATTTGGCTATAAAAAATATCATACAGGAGAAAACCCTAAACAAGAATACTTAAACCGAATGATTGATGAGCTGATTCTAGCTCAAGAAGGAATCAAGATTGGGATCCACAAACAACCAAAAATACAGCACGCCATTCAGACTATTAGTGAAGAACGCTTAATTGAAGAAGTGTTCAACAAGAATGTACTCGAGGAAATAGAAGTAACTGACGAAGAAATTAGAGATGAGATAAACAAATCTGCCGTTTCATTTCAATTTAGGTTTATCCCCGCTTACTCAGAGAACCAAGCTTCAACTATTAGAAATATTGTCATTGAAAAAGGTTTTGAAGAAGCTCTTTCTAGCTTAAGCAACGAGATGCAACAAGGAGAACTTTCGCCTCGCGATATGGATTCTCCATACATGAAAGCAGAAGATATAGACCCAGAGCTTCTCAATATTATTAAAAATTTGGAATTCAATACCATTTCCGATCCCGTAAAGTACAAAGACCAATGGTTTCTATTTGAAGTTACTGACCTCCGGCGCGAACGATTATCAGACTACGATTATGAGAATAAATCTTCTACCTACCGTAAAGTGCTTTATAACAAAAAAGCCATGCAACAAGGCACTGCTTTTGTTTCTAGTATTATGGAATCGAAAAATGTAGCCACTGATAGAGAAGTATTTAATAGGCTAAATGGATACTTGTACCGATGGTATAAAGACACCCCTCCATATTCTGATTTGCTAGAGAAAGTGAAAGAAGGTGAAAGAGTGTATCAACAAGATATTCAGAAGCTATTGCCACTAACACTCATCACTTTTGAAGGGAAAAGTTGGACGGTAGAGCGTTTTCTAGAAGAGTTTAATCCTGCACGATATCAACTACGCCCTGATTCTTTCGATTCTTTCACAACACGTTTTGCAGATATTATCGCTTTGGTTGTTCGTGATTTTTACTTGCTTGATATGTCTAAAAATCAGCAGCTAGCTAAAGAAGTTTCCGTTCAGCGAGAAATTGATAGCTGGAAGAATAAATGGACTTTTCAAGAGTATAGAACTCAATTCTTTGATACACTTTCATTCACTGACGAAAACGTAGCTGAGTACTTTAAAAAAGAAGGGCAGAAATACGGTATTAATCAAAATGATGTTGCCAATTTCGCGTCTCTTGATGAAGCAATGAAAAGAAGAGTGCGTAAGGACTTCCTCAGCTATAGTATCTCTCAAAAAGCTGAAGAACTAAGAAGTAAAACTGAAGTCACCATATTCCATAATGTCTTAGATACTATTCAGGTTCAGAATGAGGATTCAAATCCCGGTATCAACGTTCAATTATTAAAACAAAACTCAAATAGACCTGCTTTCCCAGTCGTCGACCCCAATTGGTAACATGAAAAAACTATTTAGCATTCTATGCTTATTCGCTCCTTTACTGGTGCAAGCACAACAAACACCTCTTTTTGTAGATGACTTTGAAAACGGAAATATTGATAGCTGGACAATTGTAGATGATGTTGAACCTGTTTCGGGACCAAGTAATTGGTTGATCGAAAAAGGGGAACTTAAGCAGACGTCCAACATTTGGTCGTACAACGGCGAAGTAGAGTTTATCTATCACTTAGGAACGCATGCTGTATCGGGAGAACTTGAATGGACAGATTATTCCGTTAATGCGGTTTTAACATCGAATGATGATGACGGAATTGGACTTATTTTTAGATATCAAGATTCCAAAAACTACTACCGTATTCTATTACTGAATGATGCAGGAAACTCAGGCGCAGCAAACAGCACTTTTCAACGCATTCAAAAATTTGTAGATGGGGAACCAACTACACTTTTCCAAAATAAAATCACTCCAGCTTTTCCAAATGGATACTTCGCTCTTACAGCTGATGTTAGAGGAGATACAATACGTGCATATCTTGATGGTGAACTTATTGGCGAAGCAATCGATTCTACTTACTCTTCAGGAAAAGTAGGTGTGCTTTGCTATGCAAATTCTGGCGCAAGATTCGATGACATCACTGTAACCGAAGAAAAGGTAATCTTTGAAAAACCTGATCGTACCATCACTTATCCCGTTGATCAAGACCGCCAGCCTTATATTCAAAATCCCACTGTAACAGGCGTTGAAATTGCTTGGCGAAGTCTCGTTCCAGCTATTGGAACAGTAGAGTATGGCGAGCAAAAAGGAGACTATACAGCCCAGATTTCTGAGCCTAAAGAAGAGCAAAAGCATCATATCAAGATTGATGGACTGAAGCCAAACACTAAGTATTTTTACCGAGTTAAAAACGGAAATAATACTGTGCTCGAGGATTATTCCTTTAACACGGCAAAACCAGATTCACTAAATGAACTGAGCTTTCTTATTCTTGGGGATAGCGGTGTTAATTCGGATACTCAGCGCTTGGTAAGAGATGAAATGGTTAAAAGCCATAATGCTGATGCCGCTGATTTTTTGATTCATGTTGGGGATGTTCATCAAGGAGATGGCTCTGATTATGACCCCATCTATTTCGACGTTTACAAAGAGTTGCTTAGCAAAATGAATTTCTATTTAAGCATCGGAAATCATGATACCTATACCAATAATGCAGCGCCTTACCTCGACGATTTCTACTATCCAACCAATAATGCTGATTCCACCGAACGATATTATTCATATCGCTGGGCAAATTCATTTTTCATCAATATTGATTCAAATTTAGACATGAGAAAAGGCTCTCCCCAATATATCTTCATTGAGGAAGCGCTAAAGAGTGAACGTCAACAAACTGCAATGTGGACCTTCGCATATTTTCACCATCCTCCATATTGTGAGTTTTGGCCAGAATGGGATGGACATGATGTAGTTCGCGAAGATTTAATGCCACTTTTCGAAAGCTATGGAGTCGATATTGTGTTTAACGGACATACCCATGCTTACGAGCATGGAGAACTAAACGGTGTACATTATGTGATTTCTGGAGGCGGTGGTGGAAGTTTGGATCCCTTTGGACGAGATGTTCCCCATATCTCGTATTCCGAAGCCGTTTATCATTATTCAAGAGTTGATATCAACGATACAAAACTCAGCTTTAAAGCAGTTGATCGTCATGGCGAATTGGTGGATAGATTTACTATAACCAAAGATAATCCAACGTCCATAAATGAAGACTCAAAACCGATTGATTCTTTTAAGCTCAGCCAAAATTATCCAAATCCATTCAACCCAGAAACGAATATTAGCTACCAGATTTCTAAGCCAACACATGTCCAGCTGAATGTATATGACGTAAGTGGACGTAAAGTTGCTACTGTGGTCGACGAGTTTAAAGCCATTGGAAGTTATAATGTGGTGTTTAATGCAAAACACTTAGCAAGTGGAACCTACGTGTACAGAATTATTACAGATATATATACCAAAGAACAAAAAATGACACTTTTAAAATGAAAGCATTACTTAGAAAATCAACCTCTTTGAGACCTGGGCAAATTGGGTATCTGACAATTCTGTTATTTCTAGGAATAGGATTTGGTTGTCAAAAAGCCACAGAAAATGGCAAAAGAATGAATGATATGAATGTTCTAGGTAGCCATAACAGTTATAAGCTAGCTATTGACGAGTCTCTTAAAAAGGTAATGGAAGAGAGAAGTGCGGGGTCGGTACGGGGCTTAGAATACAGCCACGTATCATTAACGGAGCAGTTGAATCTAGGTTTGCGCAAATTGGAAATTGATGTGCTATACGATCCTAATGGAGGACTTTATGCACAGCCTTTTGGATACACCGCATTAAACAAAATGGGGTTAGAAGTGTCTGAATTTGACCCCAAAGGAATAATGAATGAACCCGGATTTAAGGTGCTTCATATTCCTGATATAGACTTTAGAAGCAACTGTCTAACTTTTAAATTATGTCTTGAAGAAGTTAAAAGGTGGTCGGATGAAAACCCAGATCATTTGCCAATTGCCATTATGATGAATGCCAAAGATGGAGGAGTAGGAGGCGAAGGTTTTGTGGAACCGCTCGGTTTTGATTCAGTAGCTTTTGCTGCGTGGGATCAAGAAATTTTAGATGTATTTGAAAAAAAACAATTGTTACTACCTGATGATATTCGTGGTAAGTATGCTACGTTAGAAGAAGCAGTGTTAACAGAAGGATGGCCATTACTTTCAAAATCGAAAGGTAAAGTTTACTTCATTCTTGATCATGGCGGAGAGAAATTAGCAACATATATAAAGCATCATCCCGCATTAAAAGGTCGCGTAATGTTTGTTAATGCAAACGAAGGAAGCCCCGAAGCTGCTTTTATGGTAATTAATAATCCCATTGATGACCAACAACGAATCAAGGAAATGGTTGCAAAAGGATACTTAGTTCGCACTCGTGCTGATGCAAATACTAACGAGGCTAGAAACAACGATTATTCTATGTTTGAAGCCGCAAAATCTAGTGGGGCGCAAATTATAAGCACGGATTACTATTTGCCTGAAACTCTTTTTGGAACAGGTTTTCAAATTCAATTAGATAATTAAAATTTCGTTACTAAAATGCACGTATTCCCCCGAATTACTCTAGTTGTGACAACGCTTGTACTATTTTGGTTAGGCTGTTCACTTCCTCCAAATGAGATTACAAATAATCAAGAAATAATCATTAATGGTAAAGTAACCACAGATGAGACTCTTAGTTACCGAAACGAACCCTTTCAAGTACCAGAAAACATAGCGGCTTTAGAAGTTTCGTATACATTTTCAGGTAAAGGAAAAAATGAAATAGAAATTGGGATTGCCGACCCCGATGGTTTCAGAGGAACGAGTCGTTTTTCTAAAACAGAGTTTTATATAGGGAAATACAGCGCAACATCCTCATATTTACCAGGTAAAATTGGTGCTGGAGAATGGAAAATAACTCTGGCATTTCCAACTATTAGGGAGGATGCAGACTATGAAATTCATGTAAAAATGATTTCAGAAGAAAGCGCTCAATTTAGAGGTCCAAGCGCAGAGTCACTGAGTGATTCATCCAGGTGGTATGCTGGCGATTTCCATACGCATACAGGACATAGCGATGGATTTGGTTGCAAAAATACTCGTGGAGATCGTACGCCGTGTCAGGTATCTCAAGTAGCGGAAGCAGCTTCTAACAACAATCTAGATTTCGTTGCCATTGCCGATCATAACACCATAAGCCACTACAGCGAAATTAGAGCATTGCAAACGAGATATCCAGATATGCTACTAATGAGAGGACAAGAAATTACCACTTTCTACGGACATACCAATGTGTTTGGTTCGGGAAATCCCCTCAATTATGCAATTGGTTTTAACGGTTATACTGCGAACGATTTGCAAAAAAAGGCAGCTGAAGTTGGAGCTTTACTTTCTTTAAATCATCCAGGCCGGGAATCTGGTGCTTCATGTACTGGGTGTGGTTGGACTGAAAATTCTATTAATTATTCAATCCTTGAAACGATAGAAATTGTAAACGGCACGGACGTTGGAAGCTCAATTTCTGGAATCCCATTTTGGGAAAACCTCCTCAACAAAGGGCACCGTATAATTGGGATTGGGGGAAGTGATGATCATGGAGCTGGTACAGGATCCGATCAGCCTGGAATTCCAACAACTATGGTTTTTGCTCAAAACCTTTCTGAATCTGAGGTAATTAAAGGTGTACGTGCTGGAAATGTATACATCAAAACCAAAGGGAGTCTAAGTCCTGATATTGAGTTTTATGCTAGTACCAAGAATCAAAAGTGGGAAATGGGAGAGGTTATTCCTTATGAGAAGATTCATGAGGAATTGGAATTGAATATTGAATACAATGGAGGTAAGGAGTTTGCAATAGAGCTCATTCAAAATGGAAACCAAATTCCTATAACAGAAGCTCAAAGGACAGTTTCCAAAAATAAACGAAAGGTTTCCATTCCTGTAGCTATAACCAAAAAAGGGTGGGTTCGTTTTAACCTTCGTGATGAATCAGGGATTAGTGTTATTTCTAATCCGATATTCTTTCAGTGAATATTGGCTAAAAAATTTAGAAATTATTAAATCTAGGAAGGGTGAATGTGAATGTGCTCCCTTTATCGACCTCACTTTCTAACCAAATAGTACCACCGTGTTTTTCGATGAACTCTTTGGAAAGTAAAAGGCCGAGACCAGTTCCTTTTTCAGCATTGGTCCCTTCTGAAGTAAATTTAGTATTTGTATCGAAAAGATTTGATTGGTCGACTGGGCTAATTCCAATTCCATTATCAGTGATAGAAATTTCACAAAAAGTTGGTGTCATTATGGCCTTGATATTAACTTCACCAAAATCAGATGTGAACTTAATAGCATTGCTAAGCAAATTTCTAATGATTGTATTAATCATGTTTGCATCTCCAAAAATTGTGCATTCTGGAGTGATGTGAGAATGAATGGTAATATGCTTTTGAGTAGCTGGTCCTTTTACAAAAGCGATGTTATCTTCAATAAATTGAGTGAGTCTATAAATCTCTGGGCGGAATTCGATATCTCCAAGCTGTGATCTTGACCACGTCAGGAGGTTGTTGAGTAAAGTAGCCGTATGAAGTATGGTCTCTTTTATAATCTTTAAAAATTCACGATTCTCTTTCTTATTCTCATTCTTTTCGTCCATTAAAATGAGTTCAGTAAAACCCAAAATAGCAGAAAGAGGATTTCTTAAATCATGAGCAATAATGGAATAGAATTTGTCTTTAGTGGCGTTAGCTTCTTTTAGCTTGGTTTCGCTCTGCATGAGTTCCTGTTGAACTAGGAGTCTCTTGGAACTTTCCGTTTTTAGGCGTCTTGACGTGTTATAATAGAAAATGCTTACAGAAGCTATAAGAATGATAAGTGTACTTAATGCAGTAATGAGTTTCCAAGGGAATGGAGCTTCATCTTCAACATAATCGGAATAGAAAAGTCCATCAATAGAGAGTTTACTTTGAAGCATGTTTTGCTCGCCATAGATCTCTAAAATGCGTTTCCAACGTTCTGGGTTAGAATAACCGATTTCTACAACATCGGGCATTATGAGTAATTGCATTCTTCTAGCTTCGAACTCTAAATGTTCTTTTGTGTGTCGTTGAGTATATTTTGAGTAGATGAGATCAATAATTTCACCCGAATTTTTCAGTGCATACTCCCAACCTTTGAGTGAAGCTTTCCTGAAATTTTCTACCAGAACGGGGTCTTGTTTAATAAGTTCTTCGGTTGTAAAAAGTATATCTCCATAGAAGTCTATTCCACCCATCGATGGATCAATAATGATGTAATCAAAACCGGTTTGGGTAAGAAGAAAAGGCTCGTCCGATTTATAGGCTGTCATTGCATCTACTTCACCATTAATCAACTGTTCTATACCATAGGAATGAGAAAATCTATTAATTTCGTTTAGAGAAACGCCCTCATCACGCATGTAAGTAATGATGTCAGCTGTGTGAGGTTCTAAAGCAACCCGTTTCCCAAATAAGCCTTGTGTATTTTCAATTCCGGAGGATTTTGCAGCAATTAGAATTTGTGGCGAGTGTTGAAAAATCGAGGCTAGTAAAACTGCGTCTTTTCCCTGAGAACGAAGTATAATGATATCGGAGGTCGCGATGCCAAATTCTGCATTTCCATCAAAAACAGCCTCAGCAGGTTCAAAATCTTCACTTGCCTCAACTAGAGTAACATCAATGCCTAAGTCTTTGTAGAAACCTTTCTCGATGGCGGCATAATATCCAGCAAACTGGAACTGGTGTTTCCACTTTAGTTGAAGCGTAACTTTTTTTATTGGCTCTTGAGATGCAGTTGAACTTTGTGCAATCAAATTAGCAGATACTAATCCAAAGAATAGGAATAAAGGGACTAGAATTAATTTTCTAAAAACGGTACCCATTATTTTGTAGTTATTTAACATATAGCATTACTTCTGCAGAAGAGAATAAAGATTATAATGATTAATTATTGATTGTTAGAAAAAAGTAACAGAAAGTACTTAAGGAATATAGAATTCAAGAGAAGAATTACAAATATTGGAGAGGGCGCTTAGAAAAGAAAGAGTAAGATGAATTAAAATTGACGGGCAAATGGTAAGAATTCCAACCTTTACAAAGGAAGGAATCCTTACTTATAAAGCGTAATTATTTAGTAAAAAGCATGTTTGGGTCGATGATTTGTTTTGGCAATTCTGGACCTTCATAGAACGCTCCTAGCCATTTCCCACCACCACCGTTAAACCATTCCACGCGGATTGCGTGTTTTCCAGCTTCAAGTTCAATCGAGCCATTTCGCTCTATAACTCCGTGGTCACCATCATTATCAACTACTTCTTTATTGTTGATGTATAGCTTACTTCCGTCATCAGAGGCAAGGTAAAATGTATATTCACCAGACTTTTTTACTTCGATAAGACTTTCCATTACCATAGCAACAGATTCTTCTCTTGGAAGGTTAACATTGTTTAAGCTGAATTCTAGGGTAGTTCCGGAGGTCTTTGCTTTTAAAGTGGAGAAGTCCGGGAGTTCAATAAGCTCATCTTTTTCATAAGTTTTATAACTAATTCCATGCCCTTTTTTATTTTTTAGAACACGAAAGTAGCCAGTGCTAATATCCGAAATCGATTTTCCTGCTTCAAAAATTTGTGCTTTTACAACGGTTGTCTTTTCGATGGAAATAGAGTTTTCGTATAAGTCTGAGTCAATCGTTGGCTGCTTTCCGTCTAACGTAAACCTAATTTCCCCGTCTGGATTTGGGTTGCTAATTGTTAATGTGGCGGTTTCACCAACAAAGAGCCCTCCTGCAGGATCGTATTCGTCAGCAGTAGGAAAAATAACAGGTTTAGATAACCCTACATTAGATGAATACATTAATGATGGTTCAGTGTGACCTTCAAATACACTTTTAACGGGACGACCAATCCATTCAAAAGGAATATCCAATCCTAATACAAAAGCAACGGTTGCAGGAGTATCATAGGTGTTAATAGGAATTATAGATGTGAAGTTTTCTTTCACATCTTTCCCAGAAACGATAAATGGTATTTCAACTTCAGCCATAGTTTCACCACCATGACCTTTACCTACACCACCATGATCTGAAGAAATTATGAACACCGTTTCTTCGAAGATCCCAGCATCTTTTGTGGCTTGAATAATCTCGCCAATTAAAGAATCCGCTTTTTCTACTGCGTGATAGTAAGCTGGAGTTCCGTGACCAATAGAATGCCCGTAATGATCTACATGGTCGAGGTGAATAAAAGTGAAGTCAGGAGTTTGTTCTTTGATGTAATCTATAGCCACTAATGTAGTTTCGTCTTCATCTTTTGGGCTGATGCTATAATCAACCGCACTTGGTTCAAAAAAGTTAACAATCGGCTCCCAGTCGTAAATTGCCCCAATTACAGCATTTGGCTTTTGATCTCTTATTACGGTGAAAATGCTAGGAAAACGGTGTGCATCTTTAACCACCGTTGCTGGTAAAATGAAATTATCTGTTTTCCAATTGTTGCTAATTACACCATGTTGCTCTGGACCTGCCCCATTTAGCATACTTGCCCAGTTTGCGCCACTACTACTCGGCAATACCGATCGCGCATGAAAAGAATGAGCGCCATTTTTCATCATTTCATCCATAATAGGTGTGTTGGCTTGAATAACTCCATTTGGACTCATGCCATCAACCCCGATTAAAATAACGTGCTTGGTAAGTGGTTTTTGCTCTTTATTTATATTGCATGAGCAAGCTACAAGAAATAAACCAAGTAGACTTAGAGATATGGATTTCATGTTGGCTGTAATTCTGTTTGAGGTTGAGTTTGAATAATTCGGTCTTGACGTTTGAAATAGAAAATGGAAAGGATGGTGAAGACGAAACCAATAGCACTGGTGGCGTAACAAAAAATGATGAAAAATTGATACCAGCTTATATCAGATTGCCCGAAATTTTTATAGAGTAGAACTCCAACGCTCGATACATATCCAAAAGAATCGGCGATATAAATAAGGAACCCAGCGTTTGCTACTGTTCTAAAAGTGGCGATAAATCGATCGAAAAGAATGCAATTGAAAGGGACGTAGGCAAGATATGAACCAAGTCCAGTTAGCACCATCCACCAGTATGGAGAAACAAATCCACTTTGGAACATAAAAGTAGACAATCCAATAAGTAGAATACCAAAACCAACTATATAGTGATTGATAATGAGTGCTTTCTTGTTATCTCTAATAAGCATAAGAGAAGCCATAACTACCAAAACAATGATGGCAATTGGGAATTCTGTTTTAGTGAATATTCCTGCGTTATCAACAAAACCAACAGCTTCTAAAATCTCAAGGGCGTAGTTGTCTCTTAAGTCACGAAATGCAGTTAAACACATGTAAATGAAAGTGAGTACCGCTATTCCTGAGCCATATTGCCGGAAAAAGGCCCATCTATCTTTTGCGGTCATTGGCGCTCTTTTTGTGCGAAGTAATTCGTCTTCAGCAGTTGGTGCTGGAATATGATTTAGCAACCAAACAAATAGGAAAAGTGGCAAGGTGAATACCAAACCTGTGAAGAATGGCATTGCAAACTCTGAAACACCCCAATCAAGTATCAAATACTTGCCCGTACTCTTTACAAATCCTGAGGAAACAATAAAGCTTACACTTAATCCGGCTCCTAATAACTCGGTATTTTTTCGGCCTTCTAGAAAACTAAAAACCAATCCCCAAACCATACCAAGAGGCAATCCATTTAAAAACAGAAAAACGATAGAAAAGGGAGCGGGAATTTGCCAAAAAAGAAAAAGAGCTAATTGAGCACTCATAATCAAAACCACAATCGCCCATGCTCTTTTAGGTGCCGACATTTCGGAAACGAATTTTATACCTATGAATTTGGATAAAGTATAACCCACCACTTGTGAGATGATGAGCAACGTTTTTAATTCCATTCCCCAATATTCAATGCCATCAAAACTGGCAGCCGTAAAAGGCTTTCGAAAGGCATACATACAAGCATAAGTGCTAAAAGCAGCAACAATGGCGAAAAGAGAGAAAACCCACTGGTTTTGTTTAGCTAGCCAAGTGTTTAGTGTTGCCGATGTTTTCATTGAACCTCCATTAAACATTGATCGATGATGGAAAACGCAGTTTCTAATTCACCTTGGGTTACAGTAAGCGGAGGGGTAAGTGTAAGCGTACTACCCATCGATACTTTAAAATTGAGACCAAGTTCTAGTGCTCGGTACATAATAGTGTCGGCTTCAATCTTTGCTTTTTCGCCAGTCTCAGGATGACGAAGTTCTATGCCTAGCATAAGCCCTAAACCGCGGACATCACTTATCAATGGATACTTAGTTTTTAGCTTCTCGAGTTGAAAAAGAGCGCTTTTACCAAGTTCCTCGGTTCTAATAAGTAAATGTTCATCTTCAATAATTTGAATGGTTGCCAACGCTGCCGCACAAGCTACAGGGCTTTTCTCGTGCGTAAAATGTCCAATAGCTCGTTCTTTTATAGCTTCATTCAATTCTTCTGTAGCAATGAGTGCCGCTAATGGAAAAATTCCTCCGCCTAAACCTTTTCCAATTACAACCATGTCTGGCTCAATGCCATAATGTTGGTACGTGAACATTTTCCCAGTTCTTCCAAGAGCATGTGGGATTTCATCTAATATGAGAAGTGCCCCGTGTTTATCGCAGGCTTTTCGAATTCTTTGCCAATATTCTTTTGGAGGTATAGAAGGAGAGGAACGAATGGTTTCTGCAATAACAGCACCAACATCACCTTCTTTTTCAAGAACATATTCTAAGTAGCTAGCGCAAGCATCGGCGTTATCAGAAACAGATTTTCCGAAAGGAGTTTCGCCAGGGTATGGAAATGGAACGTGTTCGGTTCCTGGCAATAAAGGGCCTGCATTATTTCTGAAAATTGCTTCGCCACCAATAGAAATAGCGTCGAGTGTAGCGCCGTGGAAAGAATCCCACATCGAGATGGTTTTGAACTTCCCAGTTGCCATTCTAGCTACTTTAAGCGCCATCCCGATAGCTTCAGCTCCACCTGGGGCAAAAAGGACACGGTTTAAACTTCCAGAACTTAATTCAGATAACTTCTTTGCTAGAGCTATGGCCGGCGAATTTGTATAACGACGAGTACAAAAACTGAGCGTACTCATTTGTTGAGTAATCGCCTCAATCACTTTTGGATTTGCGAAGCCAACTTGATGAATATAATTACCATGGAAGTCGAGTAATTTTTTACCTGATTGGTCGACAATGTATGAGCCTTCACAATGTGAAAGAACATTTAAACAAGGGGTCGAAAGAGATTGATGTAGAAAATATTTAGAGTCTTCATCTAAAACAGCCCGCGTTTGCGGATCAATATTTTTCTTTGACCAATCTTGCCTACGAGGGCTGATGTTTAAGTCACCCTCGGAGTGCAAATCAACGGAATGAGACATTATTACAATCCAATTAAAGTCTTTAACTCAGTAATGTCTTCTATCAAATAATCGTGGTGAAAGTCTTTTAATTGGCTACGAGTATGTGTGCCATAAAGAACGCCAACCGTAAGACCACATTTCGCATTTTCGCCTTCCATTAGATCAGAGGGAGTATCACCAACTTTTACAACACTCGAAGACTTAGAAATATTTAAATCCGCCATTAATGCTTGAATCATGAAAGGATGCGGACGACCATCTTTTACTTCATCACTCGCTTTGGATGCATCAATTAATCCATTTTGTAGCCAACCAGTTCTCTCCAAAATAATATCAGTGGTAGAGCGGCTAAAACCGGTGTCTAGAGCAACCTTGATTCCGGCTCCTTTTAATTCACCAAAGAGCTGAGAGGCGCCTTCAATTTCTGCAATGTCAGGCGAGCTTCTGTAATATTCGTTAATAAGTTCCAAAAATGAATCATGTATCTGTTCTACTAGTTCAGGCGAACTTTCTTGATTCGGCAAACTTGTCAAAATGGTTTGTATGGCCGTCTTCTTTTTGTAACCCATTACGGCATTAATCTCTACTTGTGTGGCTGAAATGCCATGGATTTTTAATGCTCCTCTAAAACTATCGTTCACACTATTTGCAGTATCGTTAAGAGTGGTTCCTGCAATATCAAATACAACTAATCTTGGCTTCATAAATCTATTCGGTTTGAATTTTAAGCCAAAGATAAACGATGAGCATACAAAGAAAGATGGATTTCGTATATGTTAACAAAGTCTTAAAGAACTGGTAACATAGAAAATTATAAAAACTTTATTATTTCTTTAATAACAACACTATATAGTAATTTTAAAATTAAACGATAGGTTTACAAATGCTCAATAGTAGAACGGAATGTTAACGTATAGTTAAAGTAACGGTAACATGAAAAACGGGATATTCAACACAACTTTTTTACGAAAATATTCAATCAATTTTTAGAGGCAATAAATCAACATGAAGCAATGGCTATTTAGTATTGGCCTTGTACTTTTGTTAACCCCTTTTGTACAAGCTCAAACAACAAAAAACGAAACCGATTTTATAGTAAAGCCTTATTTACAATTCGCTACTAAAAACAGCATTGTTGTACTTTGGGAAACGAAGGAGAAATCAACATCAAAAGTTGAATTTGGGAAGGCAGTTCTTAATTCGGGTGAACCAGTTCTTAATCAGAATGCAATAGTGGATGGATCTTCTACTATGCATGAAGTTGTACTAAGCGACTTAGAAACGGAAACGAATTATTTTTGGAGAATAGTTTCTAAAACATCTGCGGGCAAAGAAATTGTAAGCGACACGTATTCTTTTAAAACGGCAGTAAATGATAGTACTGCTTTTATGTTCGCGTTAATTGGAGATACTCAGCGTAACAATAGCACTCCTTGGGCGTGGAAAAAAATTGCTCAACGTATGTGGGAAGATCGTCCAAGTTTTGCAGTTTTAGCGGGTGATATTGTAGATAATGGCAATAACCTTGATGATTGGACTGACGAGTTTTTTCCTCCCGGACATGTAGCCATGAGCCGTTTTCCAATATATACTGTTTTGGGAAATCACGAAAATGATTCTGATTACTACTACCAGTACATGGCAAATCCTGCGCCAGAATATTACTATACATTCAAATATGGTAATGCTCAATTTTTTATGATTGATTCGAACCGTGATATATCTGAAGGTTCCGAGCAATACAATTGGTTAGAGTGGGAATTGGCGAAATCAGATGCAACTTGGAAAATCGCAGTTCAACATCATCCTCCATTTACATCAGAGGAAAATGATAGTGGCGATACCTTTAAGGAAGCTTCAACTTATGGTACACATGCTAGATACCTAGTACCACTTTTCGAAAAATATAATCTTGATTTCGATTTATTTGGACATGTTCACATGTACGAAAGAACTTGGCCTATTAAGGATAATTTGGTCAATCAGGAAGATGGCGTAGTATACATCAACTCTGGTGGTGCAGGTGGTGGCTTGGAAGATTTTGCACCAACAAGAACTTGGTTTACAGCTGAACTTCAAACAGGCCATCATTACTGTACGTTCGCAATTCATGACAAAACGGTGATTTTCAAAGCTATTGATCATGAAGGCAGAACCTTTGATACTTTCCAGCTTACTAAAGAAAAAGGTGTAAATAACAAAGCATCTGTTTTACAGCCACCTTCACCAAAAATTAAAGCTGAAGGTCGTGTTTTTGAAAAAAGTACTGTGATTGCTTTAGAAGCTGCGTTTGAAGACAATACCATTTTTTATACTACAGACGGCTCCGAACCAAATCAGTCTTCAAAAAAGTATACTAAGCCTTTCACTATTAATAATACTAGCGAAATTAAAGTTATTGCTTACAGTAAAGAGAATAGAGCTAGCCGAGTTAATAAAGTTTATATAAGAAAACTGGTGCCAATGAAGGCAGTAAAAGTATCTGGTGCAAAATCTGGATTAGCTTATACTTATTACGAGGAAGATGTTATACAGCTACCTGATTTTTCAAAGCTAAAGGCTGTTTCTAAAGGCGTAGCAAAATCTGTTACCCTAGAAGCCGTTCCTCATCGTGAGGATGATATCGTAATTCTTTATGAAGGATTCGTAGAAGTTAAAGAAGATGGCAGGTATAAATTCAATCTGGCATCTGATGATGGCAGTAAACTATTTCTACACAATCAAATTATTATAGATAATGATGGCGAACACGGAATGAAGAAAATTTCGGGGGAAGTTCTCTTAGAAAAAGGAAAACATCCAATACGCGTTGAGTTTTTTGAAAGTGGTGGAGGAGAAGGACTAATTTTGACATACGAGGGTCCTGGTTTTGAAGAAAAGCCAATCGCACCGTTCTTGTTAAGCCACAAATAAGTTAATGGATATATCCAAAGTTCAAGGGAAGTACATGATGCAATGCTGGTCTGCTCAGGCCAGTTATTCCCCTATTGCTGTTGATAAAACCGAAGGATGCTACATTCACACCAAAGATGGACGCAAAATTTTTGATTTGCGAAGCGCTCATGAATGTGTAAACCTCGGTTTTAATCACCCAAAAGTACAACAAACAATTATTGAACAGCTCAATAAAGTAGTTTACGTAACTGATGATTTTGCAACGGAGCCAACAGCGCTTCTTGCACAGAAATTAGCCTCAATTACGCCAGGTTCACCAAATAAAAAAGTATGGTTTGGACAAAGCGGGGCTTCCTCTGTCGAGGCTGCAATTAAAGCGGCTAGGATGTACAAGTACAACCAGCTTATAGAAGACGGCACCGATCAATACGCAGCTAATCGTCAGTATCCATATCCGTATAAAATTATATCACGTTATAGAGCTTGGCACGGAGCAACTATGGGTGCGTTATCAGCTGGTGGAGATCCCAGGAAATGGTTTAGCGAACCGCTTACTGTTCCTGGCTTTATCCAAGCACCAGATGCATATCCATTCCGTTCTCCATTTGGTGAAGATCCCGACGGACTTAAGGCCGCTGAATACATGCGCTACATGATTGAAATGGAAGGTGGAAGTGCCTTTGTAGCTGCAGTTTTAGTAGAACCTATTGTTGGGTCTAATGGAGTGATTCCTGCTCCAAAAGCATACATGAAAAGAGTACGTGAAATATGCGATGAGTTTGATCTACTCCTGATTGTTGATGAAACGATGACGGGAATGGGGAGAACGGGCAAATTACTAGCTATTGAGCATTATGATGTTGAGCCGGATATCATAATCATGGGGAAAGCACTGGGTGTATATTGTCCCATTTCAGCAACCATTTTTAGCGAAAAAGTAGCTGCTTCTTTCGATGAGAATATCTTTGGTCATGGACAAAGTTACTCTGGCCATGCGTTAGGAGCGGCAGCTGCTTTAGCGAGTTTAGAGGTTATTGAGCAAGAGAATCTTTTAGAGCATACTACAGAAATGGGTGCTTATTTAGAATCAGAATTACTTGAACTTCAAGAAAAACATGCATCAGTTGGGGAAGTTCGAGGCGTTGGTTTGATGTGGACTATGGAGCTTATTAAGAATCATCAAACCAAAGAATCATTCAGGAAAATATCTGAGAAATACTCTGAAACACCTGTTAAACAGATGTCGAAATTTCTACTAGATGAAAAAAATATTTATGTACCTGGTGATAAATTTGGTCTCTGGATTTTTCCGCCACTTATAGTAACCAAAGAAGAAATCGATATGCTGATATCAGCTTTTGATGAAGCTCTTGAAATCACAGATTTAGCAATGAAAAACACTATATAAGAATAATGAATAAAATTGATATTGCAATTGTTGGGGGCGGAATCATTGGTTTAGCCCACGCTGTTGCTGCTGTTGAAAAAGGCTACTCTGTTCAACTATTTGAACAAGAAGAAATGGCTGTTGGAGCCTCGGTTAGAAACTTTGGTTTGGTTTGGCCAATTGGACAGCCAGAGGGTAATTTGTACGATAGGACTATGAAAAGCCGCGAAAAATGGCTGGATATGTCAAAAAAAGCAAATTTCTGGGCTCTTGAAAACGGTTCTCTTCATTTGGCTTATCAAGAAGATGAATATGCAGTGCTTTCAGAATACCACACTAAGTTTGGAAATAGAACTCAATTGTTATCAGCAACAGAGGTTCTTCAAATATCGCCCAATGTAAATCCTACAAACCTAAAAGGTGGGCTTTTCAGCGATACGGAAGTAAATGTAAATCCAAAACGAGCTATTCACTCTATCTGTAATTGGCTATCGCTACATCCAAAATGTACGGTGAATTTGGGTGAAAAAGTATTGAGTGTAGACGATGGCTTGCTCATTACTTCTAAAGCGTCGTACAAGGCTGAGCAGGTATTTATCTGTGGAGGTTCAGATTTTCAATCTCTTTATCCTGAGGTTTTTAATACTAGTGGACTTGTAAAAAGTAAACTCCAAATGATGCGTTCTAAATCCAGAGATGAACAATTTATACTTGGTCCTACTTTGTGTGGTGGACTTACTCTAAGGCATTATGCATCTTTCGCTCAGTGTGATTCTCTAGAAGTGTATCGAAATAGAATTACTAAAGAATCGCCTGAGTTTGATACTTGGGGCATTCATGTGATGGTTTCTCAGAACGAGTATAATGAACTCATTATAGGAGATTCTCATGAATATGCTCTCAGCTTTGATCCATTCGATAAAGCCGAGATTAATGACTATATCATGAACTACATGCACACTTTTCTCCAATCGAAAAAAATCGATTTGCTAGAAACATGGCACGGCGTTTATGCCAAAAATCCGAAAGGAACAGAGTTTGTGGCACAGCCAGAAGAAAAAGTGAAGATTATAACTGGCTTTGGTGGTGCAGGGATGACCTTCTCATTTGGCTATGCAATCGAAGAGTTAGCTAAACTGTAATAAAACGTACTATTCGTTAAAAAGATAGAAAACCAACATGGTAGCAGGTACCGTGTTGGGATTTCTTGGAACATGAGGCAAACGGCCATTAAAGAAAATAGACTCTCCCTCGTTTAGTTCCACTACTTCATCATCAATTACGTATTCACACTTTCCCGAAAGCATATATTTGAACTCAAAAGCATCGGTTTCAACACATTCACGTTGGCAATTTGGTTCTAGAGTTAACAATACAATCTCAAAACCAAGAGCTTGAAGCTGCTTACTAAAAATTAGATCGTATTTAAAACCAGACGCTTCGTCTTCTTTTTCAATAGTTTGATGCTGTTGGGCAGGGATTTTCAAATACTTGAACGGAGCAAACTGGCTAATACTTTCAAAAAATTCACTTGGTTGTACTTCTAATGCTTCAATAATGGAAAGCAAAACAGGTACCGAAGGAACTGTTCGTCCGTTTTCAATTCGAGAAACCAACCCGTTACTTACATTTGCTCTCTTCGCGATTTCGCTAGCATATACTCCTTTTTCTTTTCTAATGGATCGAATTCTTTGTCCAATCCCAATGATGTATGTATCCATGAAAAAAGAGGTGTCTAATAAAGATTTATATAATGAGAAACCATGGCAGTGAAAGCTATCTGAATATATAAAAAATCAGTGGGTTATCTTCATATTTCAGATCAATTTTACGAATTATTAGATAAATGTGTATTGATGTTACCCATCAATTAAGGTCTATTTAATTCTAGATAAAATCAGACTTTATGAAGCAAATTTTAGCCTTCTATTTTAGTAGGATTTAAAAAATATATTTTCTTGCCCGCAAGTTTTTTGAAGTAATAGCACCTAATACTATAACCCCGATAAATATCAAGAAAAGGAGAATAGATCATGAGACGCTTATTTAAAACCACATTTTTAGTATTCATGTTGAGCGCATTTGCTATAAACGTTCAAGCTCAAAGAATGAACAATGGAAACATGAAGAAGCAACAAAATACACAAGGTAAAATGTTGCAGAAAGACAATCAGAACCAACGTGGTGCTGGACCAGAATTACGTATCCCTGATTTAACTGAGGAACAAAAAACTCAGATTCATCAAATTAGAACTAGCGGTCAAAAAGCTGCGTTACCTGTTAAAAACCAGCTTAGAGAAAAAAAAGCAAAACTTATTACGCTAACTACAGCTGATAAATACGATTCAAAAGCAGTAAACGCTGTTGTTGATGATATTTCAAAACTTGAAAAAACAATGATGCTCTTTCAAATTGAACATAAGCAACAAATAAGATCTCTATTGACTGAAGAGCAACGGCTAGTTTTCGATTCCACTGCCGGTGGTCGCCAGAATAATAAAATGGGACAAAGAGGCCGCTCTAACAAGCCCTCAAATAGAAGATAAGTACTATAAAGCCTTAACGAAGAAGTTGTAGTTGTTAGTGGAGAAGCTCTTGATTGAAAAATCGAGAGCTTTTTTTGCAATGAAGATTAGCCATTTATTTACTATCGTTGACGGATGTTCAATCCCTTTAGAAAAGAGAAAATATCCACCGAACGTATCGGTGAGTTTCAAGTTGAAATTTCTCGTAAAAAAATTAAAAACCTATATCTTAAAGTCTCACCAATATCTCAGAAGGTTCGTGTTTCTGTGCCTATACATGTTCCTGAGAAAGCAATTGAGCACTTTGTAGTATCTCGAGCCGATTGGATTAAGAAGCAATTGGCTAAAAAGTCTGTTGTCCCAAAGGTAGAAGTATTGAATTTTATATCGGGAGAAACTCATTTCTATAAAGGCAAGCCGCACCAGCTTGAAGTTATAAGCCGCTCTACACCACCTAAGGTAGAACTTTTTGAAGACCATACAATTGTTTTGCAGACTCGAGAAGGAGTTTCAAGAGAGAAGAAAGAGAAAGCTTTGAACGAATGGTATCGAGCTAGTTTGAAGGAGGATATCCCAAAATTGATTGCGAAATGGGAACCCGTTATGCAGGTTAGTGTGAAAGAATTTGGCGTTAAAAGAATGAAAACACGATGGGGAACTTGTAATATCCGAGCTCAGAGAATATGGCTGAGTTTAGAGTTAGCTAAAAAATCGCCCGAATGTCTTGAATATGTGGTGGTACACGAAATGGTACATCTTCTTGAACGGCTTCATAACAAACGTTTCCATGCTTTTATGGATTTGTTTTTGCCAGATTGGCGCGAGCGTAAGAAAGAACTGAACGGACGCATCTGTTAATAATATTACGATTATTGAATCTTAGCGTGAGTAAACGGGGATTTTTAGCGTTAAATCTAATGTTACTTTAGGCAGAGAAGGAGGTACTAAACTATATCGCACAGAAGGCACAATAACTGTCATTTCTTTCTTATTGCCCAGCTCATCTTTACGATTTGATTCAGCACTACTTTTTATAAAATTGTAATTAGCTCTTGCTTCTAAACTAGGTCGTAAATCCCCTATTTTAAACGGAATTCCAGTTCCGAAGTTCAGGCTAAAAAAATTTCCAGAAGGTTTAAACTCACTTTTTGCTTCAAAACTGTAATCGCGGCTGTCAATAATATCTTGGTCGGTGGTGATGATAGTATATTCACCTTTAGATTTATTTGAGGTTTGCGAAAAACCCACGCCATAAATCAGATAAAGTGAGTTTCGTAACGTTTTTTTGAATTCTAAATTGGCATATAATGCAATTAGGTCAATTTCAGATTTAGTTGATAGCTCCGTTATTGTAAGGTTATTAGTAAAACCTCCAACATATAATTTACCTTTTTGGGAGGATTCGTAAGTAAGCGACTTTTTCGTAAAACCAAGTTCAAGAAGAATGGAAGAGGACTTGTTTTTCGTTTTTTCGAGTGAAAACCCAACATTGAGATCCGGAGAATCTAAGGTATAGTTAGGGTGCACAATAAAACCGAAGCCTGTTCCAATATTAACGCCAACCTTGAAAATATTATCGGTGAGATAACTGTAGTCATCATCGTAAAACACATCAAAACAACTGTTGTATCTATTTACATAATCTGAAAGATCTTTGGTGTTATACTGAAGTCTTGAGAAATTGATTTTCGAAAAAGTATCTGCACAATCTTGTGAATAATCACTTAAAAAAGTTCGGTATCTATCTCGGTCTATGTAAATAATCTCACCATCTCTAGTTTCGAAAAAGTAGAACGCTTCATTTATAGAACTTCTAAAAACAAGTAGTGAAAGGTCGCTGCCTCTATTAATTAGGACCTTTAAAAATAATGGATTGGTGTCGGTAGGAATTGTATCGAAATTAATTGAATAAGAGCGATAGATACTGCCATCGTTAAAACCATATTCTCGAATACTAGCCGGTGTGTGCTGAAATGCATAATCGGGATCGCCAGCTAAAAAGAAGTTAATCTGCAGATAATTCTCTTGATTCTCAGATTGAAAAAATCGTCCTTTTAAAGTATCACCTTTTAGATCAATTACATATCCACTAGTAAAGTCTTGTGCGTTAGTTGGTTTAAAAAATGAACAGCATAAAGCTAATATAAAACTAAGAGCTAATAACGAAGAAAATTTATTCACAAGGTTCTGAATATATTGATAGTAGAAGTTGAGGATTATAGGGAATAAAGTACAAGATGTTAATAACCTAGATGTAAAATTTATTTTTTAAGTACTTAATTAGGTGGATTATTGGAGATAGATCCCTGAACCAGTCCTTAATTATGTCAATATTCTAGTCAATTAAATTAGCGTGAGTAAACAGGGATTTTTAAAGTTAAATCTAACGAAATTTTTGGTAGGGCTGGGGGGAGTAATATGTATCTTAAATATTGTTCGGAAATTATGATACTTGGCTTATTACCATATTCATTTTTATCATTAGATTCAGCACTACTTTTTATTAAGTTATAACTAGCCCTTAATTCTATGCTAGGATATAAATCTTTTATATTAATTGGGATGCCCACTCCTAAGTTATAGCTTAAAAAGCTTCCTGAGGGAATAAATTTTCGTTTTACTCTGAAACTGTAGTTTTGGCTGTCAATAATATCTTGATCGGTGGTAATTACGGTATATTCACCTTCAGATTTATTAGAACTTCTCGAAATTCCAACGCCATAGATTAAGTGTAGCGAATTTTCAAAAGTTTTCTTGATTTCTAAATTTGCATACAATGCGATTAGGTCAATTTCTGATGTAGTTGAAATCTCGGTAATACTTTGTCTAGAGGCACCATCTACAACATATAGCAATCTACCTTCTTGAGTCGATTTATAAGTAAGTGACTTTTTCGTAAAGCCAAGTTCAAGAAGCATGGAATACTTGGGACTCTGTGTTTTTTCAATCGAAAGGCCAATATTAAAATCAGGAGAATCTAACGTATAGTTAGGGTGTACTATAAAGCCGGACCCCGTACCAATATTAACACCAAACTTGAGGATGTTGTCAGTGAAGTAGCTATAATCAGCATCATAAAACTCATCATAACAGCTGTTGTATCTATTTACATAATCTGAGAGGTCTTTGGTAGAATATTTTTGTCTTGAAAAATTCGTTTTTGAAAACGCTTTATTACAATCTTGCGCATAGTCATTTAGAAATGTGCGGTAGTTATTCCTGTTGATATATATAATTTCGCTGTCCTTTGTCTCAAAAAAATAGAACTCTTCGTTTGCTGAATCTCTATATACAAAGAGTGCAAGTTCTCCACCTTTATCAATCAAGACTTTTAAAAATAGGGGGTTGGTGTTGGAAGGATTAATGCTTTGCTTTATTGTAAAAGACCGGTAGACCCCACCATCACTAAAACCATATTCTCTAATACTAGCAGGTGTGTGTTGAAATGCATAATCGGGGTTGCCAGCTAAAAAGAAGTTAATCTGCAGATAATTTTCTTGATTCTCTGGTTGAAAAATTCGCCCTTTTAAAGTATCACCTTTAAGATCAATTATATAACCATCAGTAAATTCTTGTGCGTGTACCTTTTTTGAAAGTGAAGAGCATAAAACTAGTACAAAACTTATAGTTAATAGTGATAGGTGTCTATACATGATAAAATAATGAACTGCATATTATTGTAGCGAGATTATAAGCAATAAAGTTCATGTTGTTAATTGGATAGATGTAAAATTAGTTATAATTGGTGTGTTTGGATAATTCAGAAGGCGGTGAAGCCCTTGCACCAGTCCATAATCATTTCCATATTATGAACGACTATTAATCTTTTCAGAAACCAATGAAGAAACACTGTTACATATTTTCCCTTTCCTTACTGTTTATTGTTCTCATATCTCCTATGAATTCATTATTTGCTCAAACTTCTAATGATTATACAATCTCATTTGAAGAAGCTATTCACAACGAAGCTAAAATATCAGCTACTTTTAAAAATTTAGAACCGGGAATTTTAGAAATTAGAATGAGTAGAACCTCACCAGGTAGATATGCTTTGCACGAGTTTGCCAAGAATGTGTATGGTGTTAAGGCTTTTAATAGCAAAGGTGAAGAACTAGAAATTACACGTCCAAATCCGTACCAGTGGGATGTAAGCGGACATAATGGAACCGTGGTTTTTAAGTACACATTATTCGCAAATCATGGCGACGGAACCTATGTTCAAGTTGATGAAACACACGCCCATTTAAACATACCTGCTACCTTCGTTTTTGCTAGAAATTATGGGCACCGACCTGTAAAAGTTACTTTCCAACTTCCAGAAAACTCAGACTGGAAAGTTGCCACTCAGCTCAAGCATTTAGAAGGAAATACTTATTACGCACCAAATACCTACTATTTCATGGATAGTCCAACTGAAATTGCAGATCTGCATATCCGAGAAAGAAAAGTGGAAGGGAAAACAATCCGTATTGCACTCCATACACCAGCAAGTGATAAAGAAGTAGACGAGTATTTTGAAAAAGTGATGGGTATTGTGGAAGCGCAACGATTGGTTTATGGTGAATTACCAGTTTTTGATTTCGGTGAATACACATTTCTTTTATGTTACATGCCTAACGCCGATGGTGACGGTATGGAACACAGAAACTCTACGTACGTAGTAAGTTCAAAACCATTAGAGCGCCCTTTGGGCGAAACTGGAATAAGTACTGTTTCTCATGAATTTTTTCATACTTGGAATGTGGAGAGAATTAGACCGAAATCTCTAGAGCCGTTCGATTTTGAAAATGTAAATATGAGCGGCGAATTATGGTTTGCGGAAGGTTTTACGAGTTATTATACAAATTTATTACTTGCACGGGCGGGTATCAGAACTGAACAACAATATATCGAGGGCTTAGATGGTGCTCTTAGTTTTGTTATCAATTCGCCAGGTAGAACCTACTTTAATCCAATCGAAATGAGCTATCAAGCTCCATTTGTGGATGCTGCCACTGCTGTAGATCCTAATAATAGATCGAATACATTTATTTCTTATTACACCTATGGCAGCGTGTTAGGACTTGGCCTTGATTTGGAACTTCGAAAAATGAATAAAGGCCTGAGTTTAGATGGCTTTATGGAATTAATGTGGAAGAATTATGGAAAAACTGAAGTTCCATATACTGTACGAGATATTCAATCGACTCTAGCTGATTATGTAGATTCTGATTTTGCCGATCACTTTTTTGAGAACTATATCTTTGATAGCAAACTCCCAGACTACGAAAAGCTACTTGCTAATGTTGGTGTGAAGTTTGAAAAAAGAGCTCCAGATTCTGCTTGGATGGGCGGTCAAATCGTAGAAAGAAACGGAAACTGGGTACTTCGCACTAATGCCACAAAAGATTCTCCATTATATAATGTAGGAATAAAAACAACGGATGAGTTTATTTCGATTGGTGGTGTTAAACTAGAAGAAAGCTCGAGCTTCAATGAGATTATGAAAGGGTTTAAACCTGGCCAAGAAATTGAAATTGAATATTTGAGATGGGGACAAGAAAAAAGTGTTTCCATAATTCTAGAAAACGACGAAAGTTTTGAAACAACTATAAATCCAAGTTCATCTAAAAAGGAAACGGAACGAAGAAAAGAATGGGTTAAAGCTAAAAATTAATCCAATTGGCGTTTAAATTTCCACGTATTAATCTTGTAAGAGGTTTATCTAGTAATCTATAACTAACGCATATCTATTATGAAAAAAGCTATTCTAATAATTGGCTTAGGGCTGTTTTTTGCCACAAATATTATCGCACAAAATACTCCAGCCATTTTATCTATGAAGGAAAGAGCTCGAGTGATAGATGAACTGTTAGAGGACAAAATTGAAACCGTTCTTCCTCAAATTATGAGGCGAGAAGGGTTAGATATGTGGATTGTTATTTCAAGGGAATACAATGAAGACCCTGTTATAAAAACGTTGTTGCCCGCAACTTGGCATGCTGCGCGTAGGCGTACAATTTTGGTTATGTTTGATAGAGGTGACGGAAAAGGTGTTGAAAAGCTCGCTGTTGCTCGTTACGATGTTGGCACGAACTTTAAGAAAGCGTGGAACCCTGAAGAAGAACCCGATCAGTGGGAGCGGTTGGCTGAAATCATCAAAGAACGTGATCCCAAGAAAATCGGAGTTAATAAATCGAAGCACTTTGGTATCACCGATGGAATTGTAGCCACAGAGCTAGAAGAATTACAACGCGTTTTAGGTAAGAAATATAGTTCAAGAATCGTTTCTGCTGAGAAAGTTGCAATAGCTTGGTTGGAAACACGTACGCCTAAAGAGATGGCTATTTACCCACAGATTGTGCGAATTGCACATAATATTATTGCTGAAGGCTTTTCAGATGCAGTAATTCAGCCTGGTGTTACCACAACTGAAGATGTAGTATGGTGGTACCGTGAACGAATTAGAGAGCTAAAGTTGATTACTTGGTTTCATCCTAGCGTTTCCATTCAGCGAGCAGATCCAGAGTCATTCGATCATTTAAGAACGTTCGATTCTCGTCCAGGAAATAACGTGATTATGCCCGGTGATTTAATACATGTCGATTTTGGAGTAACATATCTTCGTCTAAATACAGATACTCAACAACACGCCTATATTTTACGTCCAGGCGAGACAGAAGTGCCTGCGTATCTTCAAAAAGCATTTGAGAACGGAAATAGACTTCAAGACATTTTCACTAATAATTTTAAAGAAGGCAGAACGGGCAACGAAGTTCTAAAAATGTCTAGAGAACAAGCAATTTCAGAAGGCATTAAGCCATCAATCTATACACATCCAATTGGGTATCATGGTCATGCTTCGGGTACAACCTTAGGGATGTGGGACTCTCAAGGCGGAGTTCCATTTACGGGCGATTATCCGCTTCACTTAAACACTGCTTATTCTATTGAGCTGAACGCAGCTACGTACATTAAAGAGTGGGGCAAAGAAATTCGCATTATGCTAGAAGAAAATGCGTTTTTTGATGAAACAGGAGTGTGGTATATCGATGGCCGTCAACGCGAAATTATGACGATTCCAAGAATTCCAGCAAAGCAATAAGCCTTGAAAATGTGAAATAAATCTCAGTAAGAAAGGGTGCAGGTATGGATTTAAATAGCTTAGAACAAAAAATTTCTCATGCTCGCAGTGTTAACCATTCTTTGCCAGACCTGCCATTCAACATTGTAACACTTCTCAAAAGAGGGATTGGTAACTCGGATACTTTTCTGATTTACATAGAATTGAACGGGAAAAGAGTAGAATTTTCTTACAGAGATTTTTATGAAATGGTGCTGGATACAGCTCGTTTCTATCAAAGTCAAAATTTGCAGATTGGCGATAAGATTGCAACCATTTCTCACAATCACTGGCATACCGTTGTACAATATTTTGCGGCTTGGTTTTGTGGATTGGTTGTAGTTCCTGTAAACCTGAGTGAAGATGACCACCGCATTGAATACATATTAAAAACGGCAGAAGTTAAGCTGGCCTTAGTCAGAGATAATTATCTCGATAGAATACAAAAAATCTGCTCTATAGCGGGATTAGATGGCATACAGATCGTTCCTTGTGGAGAAGATATCAACTCATTTACAAAAAGTGAGGGTGTTCTAAAAGAACCAAATTTTGCGGTGGATACGGATGCCTTGATTGTATTTACCTCTGGCACAACGGGCAACCCAAAAGGTGTGGTGCTTTCGCAAAAAAATCTACTCGAAGATGCTCGTGCAATTAGTGAATGGCATCAAATCACAGATGAAACGCGGATGATGTGTGTGCTTCCTATTCATCATGTGAATGGAACGGTTGTAACCTTACTTACTCCATTCTACGTAGGAGCCTCGGTTGTTTTGGTTGAAAAATTCAAGATAGATCAGTTTTTCCCGCTTATAGAAAAAGAACAGGTTCATATTGTTAGTGTAGTGCCAACCTTACTTCAATTTCTAACAAGTTTTTATGAGGATAAGGAACCTCCTAAGCTAAACTACTTCAAACATATAATTTGTGGTGCAGGACCTCTTACCGTAAACGTTGCCAAACATTTTGAATCGCGTTTTGGGAAGCGGATTATTCATGGTTATGGACTGTCTGAAACGACCTGTTATTCATGCTTTCTTCCATTAAATCTTAGTTCTGAAGAACATACAAGCTGGTTAAACGATTATGGATTTCCAAGTATTGGTGTTGCAATTCCAGCCAACGAAATGGCCATCCATAATGAACGAGGTGAGACTGTTGGTGAAGAGGAGCGAGGTGAAATAGTTATCCGTGGCGTAAATGTTATGAAAGAATACTTCCATAATAAAGAAGCCAACGAGGCCGCATTTACTCATGGATGGTTTAAAAGCGGGGATGAAGGTTTTTATAAGAATGATGCTGATGGAAATGCTTTTTTCTTTATTACAGGTCGAATAAAAGAATTGATAATTCGTGGAGGAATTAATTTCGCCCCACTCGAAATTGATGAAGTTATAAATCAAGCACCCGGCGTTAAATCTGGGATTGCAGTTGGTTTTGAGAATGATTGGTACGGAGAGGAAGTAGGTGCTTATGTACAATTAAAAGATGGCGCTCCTGAGAATGCAGAAGAAGTTTTAGCCTTCTGCCAAAAACAATTGCCCCACTCAAAAGCTCCAAAGGTGGTGGTATTCGGCAAAGAAATTCCAGTTACCTCAACTGGGAAATACCAACGCAGGAAAGTAGCGCACTTATTTGAAGAGTGGAAAGAAGTGCAGTTTAAGAAGTGATTATAGATGATTGGCATTTCGAAACTTCATGACTCGTTATAACAATTTCAAAAATTAAATTAGCAGAAAAGGATTTATTATCTCTTCATATCAATCACAGCCAAAGTGCATCTACTAACGCACACTAATTTACCTCTTTGGTCGGTAAGTGAGATTTCCCAAACTTGTATTTTTCGTCCAACATGAACGGGTTTTGCGGTTCCCGTAACCTTACCACCTTTTTTTACCGAACGGATGTGATTCGCATTAATCTCAACTCCAACTACCGTTTGTTCCAAATTCTCAAGCAAAAACCAGCCGCCAACTGATGCTAATGTTTCTGCTAGAACTACAGAAGCCCCACCATGCAAAATCCCAAAAGGCTGAATTGTGCGCTCATCTACTGGCATAGTAGCTACAATCTTATCCTTCGCAATATGTTCAATCTCAATTCCCAGAAAGGTTCCCATATTGTCTTGAGCAGAGTTAAAGTAAATTTCAGCTCTATTTTTGAGTGATTCTTCGATGAACATAAATTAGAATTTGATTAACAGTGTTAAGTTCGTAAAATAAATACGTGGAAACGCTTTCAAAAGTACGCCGAAAGTGTTACTTACCAAAGAGTATAAAATAATCTTTGAGCTATGAAGTATAAACCATCAATTGTACCAGTTGTTTTAGCGGCTGGAATTAATAAAAATAAGTCAGGCATACTTTCTGCGGTTAAGCGAAAAGGTGAATGGTTAGAAACGTCTGTTGAAGACTTTCAGAGTAAGGTTCGCCTCTTAGGGTTAGGGCTTTATGCGCTAGGAATTCGTAAAGGTGATCGTGTTTCTGTTCATTCAGAAAATAGCACCGAATGGTTGATTTGTGACCAAGCAACGCTCTCAATTGGTGCCGTTAATGTGGCTATATACACCACACAACCTGGTGATCAGATTAAGTATATCTTAGAAAATTCTGAAGCTAAGGTTCATATTGTGTCTAACGATGAGATGTTTGCCGAAACGAAACCTCTTGTTAAAAAGATAAAGACAATAACGTCGATTATTTCTATCCAGCCATCGCAGCACAAAAGCCTTAAAGGGTTTGAAGAAGTGATGGAAATGGGACGAGAGTTGGGTGAGAAAAGCCCAGAACTCTTTGACGAATTACTAAGTGCTATAGAGCCAGACGACTTAGCGAATATCAATTACACTTCAGGAACTACTGGAGTTCCTAAAGGGGTAATGCTCTCTCATAATAATTTGGCATCCAACGTTTTATACTCGCTAGACCGGATGCCCTATAATGCCGATGATTATGAGTCCCCAAAAATTCTTTCATACTTGCCAGTGGCACACATGTTAGAACGCATTAGCTCATATCTATACTTGGCCACAGGTGTAACGGTTTATTATGTAGAAGATGTGAATGATTTTAGAACGGATTTAATGACAATTAGACCAATTTACTTTTCGACAGTTCCTCGTCTATTAGAAAAGATAATGACTGGAATAAAAGTGAAAGGCCAAGAAATGTCTGGCCTAACCAAGTCGTTGTATTATTGGGCTATTCATATGGCAGAACATTTTGAACCAGAAGATTTGCCTAAAGGTTTAGATCTCTTCAAATACAAAATTGCGGATAAGCTAGTGTATTCAAAAATTCGTGCTGGTATGGGAGGAAATCTCTCTGGTATGATGGTTGGTGGTGCGGCGCTTGCTCCTAGTGTAATGCGATTTTTTAATGGAATTGGATTTAAATGTGGACAAGGTTATGGGCTAACAGAAACTTCTCCAATCCTAACCGCAAGCACGCCAGATAAGATACGTATTGGTTCTGCAGGCTTCCCCTTAGAGGAAGTTGAATTGCGAATTGCTGAGGACGGCGAGATTCAAGCTAAAGGTCCAAATATCATGTTGGGCTACTATAAACTTCCTGAAAAAACGAAAGAAGTGTTTACGGATGATGGATGGTTCTGCACTGGCGATATTGGACACATTGATAAAGACGGTTGGCTCTTTATCACCGATCGAAAAAAGTCGATGTTCAAACTTTCTACTGGGAAATATGTAGCTCCGCAACCTATAGAAAATGCGCTTATTAATAGTGGATTTATAGATCAAGCAATGGTTATTGGCTCAGAACAGAAATTTTGTGGTGCGTTAATAGTTCCTGATTGGAAGAATTTAGAAAAAAGATTTGACCGCTTTGGACATGATATGCCGAATGAAGATAGAACCACGAACGAACATGTTATTGCAAGAGTTCAGAAAGAAGTAGATAAGATTAATAAGACCTTAGCTCATTGGGAAAGAGTGAAGAAATTTGCGCTCCTAGAAGAGCCATTTTCTATAGAGAAAGGGGAACTTACACCAAAGATGAGTGTAAAGAGAAGTGCTGTTAGAGCAAATAACAAAGAATTAATTGAAAGCATGTATAACGAAGAAAAATCATGAGCGAAAAATATTCTATTCAAAAAGTTGCCGTTTTAGGCTCTGGCGTAATGGGTAGCCAAATTGCTGCGCACTGTATAAATGCAGGTTTAGAGGTTCTTTTATTGGATCTTAAAAGTGATGATCCTAAACGCCCCAATAAAGCAGTTGAAGAAAGCTTACAGAAAATTCTAAAGCTAAGACCAGCTCCTTTTGCTTTACCCGAATTTGCGAGTAGAATAAAGATTGGAAATTTTGATGACGACTTCGATAAACTCGCCGAAGTAGATTGGATTTGCGAGGTGATTGTTGAACGCATGGATATTAAGAAGTCGGTGATGGCTAAAATTGACGCCATTCGGAAGTCATCCACTATTGTTAGTTCAAACACATCAGGTTTACCTATAACACAAATTGGAGAGGATTGCTCAGATTCTCTTAAAGCTCATTTTCTAGGAACTCATTTCTTTAATCCGCCAAGGTATATGAAGTTGTTGGAAATCATTCCTACAGAAAGCACTTCAGCTGAAGTAACGGAATACATGAAAACATTTTGTGAGAAAGCTCTTGGCAAAGGTGTTGTAGTTTGCAAGGATACCCCGAATTTTATCGCTAATAGAGTGGGAATTTTCTCTATGGCTAGTATGATGCCATACTTTTTTAATGGAGATTTTAGAGCAGAAGAGATTGACTTACTTACAGGAACACTGACAGGATATTCCAAAGCAGCTACGTTTAGAACCGCAGACATGGCTGGTTTAGACATCACTATGCACGTTGCTAAAAATCTAATTCCTTCCATCCCAAACGATGAACGAAAAGATGCTTTTGAGTTGCCAGCTCAGTTCGTGAAAATGGTTGAGTCAGGCAAGTTGGGGAATAAATCGGGCGAGGGATTTTATAAAAAAGTTAGGAATGGTTCTAAGACGGAATTCTTAGTTATAAACCCAGAAACACTTGAATATGAGGCTCAAACTCAGTTAGAAGATCCCATTTTAGAAGAAGCGAAAAAAATTCGAAATACTGCTGAACGTTTAAAGTTTCTCACTTTTGGTGAAGGTAAAATCGCCAAATTCATTTGGGAAGTTCAGAAGGATGTGCTTTTGTATGCCGCAAATCGTGTTCCTGAAATTGCCGATTCCCCCCAAGCTGTTGATAGAGCAATGAAATGGGGATTCAATTGGGAAATGGGACCATTTGAGCGCTGGGATGCTCTTGGAATGGAAGCTGTTGTTGGAAGGCTTACTACTGAAGGCGAAGAAATTCCTGTATTGATTAAAGAAATGCTATCGACTGGCATCACTCAATTTTATTCGGAAGGAAAAGTATACGATCCAATTTCTAAGGAAATGAAAGAGGTGTCTCCTCAGGCAGAAGGTGAGATTAAAGTTGCTCAACTTCGTAAAAATAAACAGCCCGTTTTTGAAAATGATTCTGCCGCACTCCACGATATGGGCGATGGTGTTGCACTATTCGAATTCAAAACTAAAAATGCTACGCTTGGTTTTGAATTGGTACAATCTCTTGAACATTCTTTAGATGTAGTAAAGCAGAATTTCAAAGCATTGGTGCTAAGCCATGATGGCGATAATTTCGCTTATGGCGCAAACCTGATGGAAGCTATGCAAGCAAACGCTTCAGGAGAGTGGGATAAAGTAGTGGAAGCAGTAACGAATTTTCAGCGGACAGCAGTAGCTCTTCGTTATGCTCCATTTCCTGTGGTAGCTGCGCCATTTGGTAGAACATTAGGTGGCGGAACGGAATTCGTACTCTACTCCGATAAAGTGGTGGCTCATCACGAATTGTATATGGGCTTGGTTGAAGTCGGCGTGGGTTTAATTCCTGCAGGAGGTGGAACCACGGAACTTCTTAAACGAGCCATGGCCAAAATAGAAGGTGATGCAGATGCACTTCCTTTCATTCGGGAAGCTTTTAAAACAATGGGAATGGCAAAAGTCTCAGAAAGTGCACATATGGCAAAAGAACTCAATTTCCTGCGTCCTTCTGATGTCATAGTAATGAATAGAGACCTTCAGCTAAGTATTGCAAAACAAGAAGCTCTTAATATGGTGAAGGTTGGATATCATGCACCTGCCCGAACTCCAATAAAAGTATTAGGCCAAACGGCATTGAGTGCCATGAAATTGATGCTGTACGTTATGCATGAATCTAATTTCATTACCGATTACGATAAAGTTGTTGTTGAACGCTTAGCCTTTGTTTTATCTGGAGGGGATTTGAGTGAGCCTCAAGAAGTTCCAGAAGAGTATTTGTTAAAGCTAGAACGTGAAGCAATTCTTGAATGCCTGAAAGACGATCGAACAATAGCTAGAATGGAACACATGCTAAAAACTGGAAAACCCTTAAGAAATTAGTGAATTATGAATGCTGAATTTTGAATGAAGCATTCATAATTAATAATTCAAAATTTAAAATTTATGAAAGAAGCATACATTGTAGCAGCAACAAGAACAGCCTGTGGTAAAGCAAACAAAGGTTCGTTAAGGTTTACGCGTCCAGATTCTTTGGGTGGCGCTGTGATAAAAGAATTATTGGCTAGAACTCCTGGCTTAGAGCCTTCTTCGGTTGATGACGTAATGATAGGCTGTGCCTTCCCTGAAGCGTCTCAGGGCTTGAATGTGGCACGGCAAATTGCAATTCTAGGTGGGCTTCCAGACTCTGTGCCTGGCGTTACCATTAATCGGTTCTGTTCTTCGGGATTACAAACAATTTCTATGGCGGCAGAACGGATTATGCTTGGCGTTGCTGATGTGATTATTGCAGGTGGTGTGGAGTCAATGTCGCTGGTGCCAATGGGTGGAATGTCGGTTCAACCAAATCCTGAATTAGTAGATAATAACCCAGAGATTTATGTGAACATGGGAATTACTGCCGAAAATGTAGCTGCAAAGTATAAAGTGAGCAGAGAAGATCAAGATGCTTTTGCTTATCGTAGCCACCAACGGGCAACTTCAGCGTGGAAAAATGGAAAATTTGATTCCCAAATTACTCCCATCCAAGTTGTTGAAAAAAAGGTAAGTGCTGATGGTGAGATTATTGAGGAATACTTCACTTTCAAACAAGATGAAGGACCAAGAGCTGATACATCCGTAGAAGTTTTAGGAAAACTCCGTCCCGTTTTCAAAATGGGAGGTTCCGTTACTGCTGGTAACTCATCACAAATGAATGATGCTGCAGCTTGCGTAGTGGTGATGAGTGGTGAGAAAGTAAAAGAGCTAGGTTTAACTCCGATAGCTCGATATGTGGGTTTTGCTGTTGCTGGTGTTGCACCCGAACTTATGGGAATTGGTCCGGTAGAAGCTATTCCAAAAGTGCTAAAACAAACGGGACTTTCTTTAAACGATATCGATTTAATTGAGCTCAATGAGGCATTCGCTTCTCAATCTCTTGCCGTAATTAGAACTTTGGGCATCAATGATGAAATCACGAATGTTAATGGCGGAGCTATTGCAATGGGACATCCACTAGGTTGCACCGGTGCTAAGTTAACTACTCAGATTCTTTTCGAAATGCAGGTAAGAAAATCGAAATATGGTTTGGTAACTATGTGTATTGGTGGTGGAATGGGTGCTGCAGGAATTTTTGAGAATCTAAACTAGAAAGGGAATATCATGTTTACAGAAGATACATTATCAGATAAAACCATATTAATAACCGGTGGCGGAAGTGGTTTAGGCTTAGCAATGGCAAAAGGTTTTGTAGAATCTGGAGCAAATATTGCCATTTGTGGTCGAACCGAAGAGAAGCTTATAAAAGCTTGTGCCGAGATTAATCAAGTTCGAGAAGCAGCTGAAGTTCGCTATTATATTTGTGATGTAAGAGATCATGATGCTGTTCAAGGGATGTTTCAACAGGCGGTAAAGGATTTCGGGTCTTTAGAAGGATTAGTGAATAATGCTGCTGGAAATTTTTTATCGCTATCGGAGGATTTAACCCCAGGTGGCTTTAAAGCCATTGTAGATATTGTACTTCATGGAAGTTTTAACTGTACGCACGTTTTCGGAAACTATCTAATTGATAACAAACTCAAAGGCTCCATTCTAAATATTGTTACTACCTACGCCGAAAGTACAGGTTGTGCATTTGTGTTGCCATCGGCTTGTAGTAAGGCGGGGG
>TARA_R110002096_G_scaffold434442_2_pt1 | contig 35837 bp, 31 predicted proteins | sample TARA_R110002096 | Tara Oceans TARA_R110002096 (sample SAMEA4397295) | marine metagenome | biome: Polar Biome; feature: [DCM] deep chlorophyll maximum layer (ENVO:01000326); material: water (ENVO:00002006), including particulate matter (ENVO:01000060) such as... | depth 35 m
GCTAGCTTTTTGGTGGCACATGTTTTTTTAATTGTTGCCTTCTCTCTTCAACCTTTTGGCTTCAATTGGTGGCTTTTGCTCACTATTGTAATATTGGCCACAGCGATGTTCTTAATACTTTCTCCAAAACTGAACAATCTAAAACTCCCAGTTGGGGCTTACATTCTGGTAATTGCAGTGATGGTGTGGCTTGGTTGCGAAATTTGGTTAGAAAAGCCAACACTTAGCACTCAACTAGTGGCTTTGGGTTCTATATTATTTCTTATTTCGGATGGGCTACTGGCTTTAAATAGATTCAAAAAGTCGTTTAAAAGCGCTGATATTTTTATACTGAGTACATATTTCACCGCTATTTGGTGCTTTTCACTATCTACACTTCCTTAATTAGCTAAGTTTGTTCTCGTTTACCTAACTAATTGTAAATGTTTTTGTGCTTTCTAGATTATCCTGATTTAATAAAAAAGCCTTCAACTGATATTTACCAGGTGCTAATTCAAATTCTTGGTCTATCGAAACCTCAAACTCTACTTTGTTAGATGGGTCAATTACAATTTCAGTAATAGCTTGCGTACATAATACTAAATTCATCGAATTAAAGACTTCCTTGCCGTCTTTTTCGATTGTAAAGGCAAACTGACATCCTGTGTTAAAGATCAAAGTCTTAGTCTCACTAGTGCCATTTATAACAGAGAACGTAGCTTTCAGTTCTTGAACGCTTTCCACATTATCATCCGAAACTTTCAGAGTGGCATGTAGAGTTTCCTCAAAAGCAGTGGTACAACCTATATAAAGTAGTGCAACTGAAAGAAATATAATAAATCTCATTGGCGTTTTTTCCATTGGTTCCCAATACCTCAAGCTTACTAATATTCGAAATTTAGTCAAAATCTCTTCTTATATTAAATTATATCTTTCGGTTTAAATATATTGAGCTCTTCATACCAATAACGCATTATTTGTGGTTGGTTATCAGCGCCGATGTTCCGATTCAGATTCTATTTCTGTTCACCTACATCAACGTACATGTCTCAAACTCGCAAGCAGTTCAAAGTTCCCCCTAAAAGATATCATCCTAAAGGGTTATCCATTCTTTTTGAAGATCAAGATATCATTGTGGTAGACAAAAGCTGTGGTTTACTATCTGTTAGCACCGATAAAGAAGCAGAGCTAACCGCTCACTTTCTTCTTGGCCAGTATGTTAAAAAGGGAAATAGTAAATCGAAGAATAGAGTATTTATCGTACACCGTATAGATAAGCATACTTCTGGTGTTCTCATTTTTGCGAAAACGGAACAAGCAAAACGTTTTCTGCAAGACGAATGGAAGTCTTTTAGCAAAACCTACCATACTGTTGTAGCAGGTAAAATGCCCGAACAAGAAGGGCAAATCGTTTCTTACCTTACAGAAAATCGTGCGTTTAGAGTGTATTCAGTGCAAGATGCTAGCCTGGGGAAATTATCAAAAACGAATTACCAAGTTCTTAAAGAAACCGAAGAGTACAGTTTACTAAAAATAAACCTTCTTACTGGTCGAAAAAACCAGATTCGAGTTCACCTCGCCGACTTAGACAGACCAATATTAGGAGACAAAGTGTACGGTATTAAATCGAACGACGTGAATAGATTGATGCTTCACTCATCGTCGCTCGCTTTTATACATCCAGTTACTAAGAAAAAGATGACTGTGGAAGCCACCCTTCCAAAAGAATTTAGCAAGTTTGGATAGGCATTAACTATCTAGCTACAGTAAGAACACCATGGAAATTCGCAATTATATAATTGCTTATTGCACCTTCTTCTGCTTCGCATACATCCCACTTAAAGTCACCACCACCAATCAAAACCTGGTCGCATTCTAACTCATTAGCTGTTTCTACAATAACTTCACCAGGTTTACCAACTTTAACCATTGCTTTTGGGTTAGAAAGCGGGCCGCCAAACTCTTTATACAATAGCTTTGCCATTTCTACTATCGCAAGCGCATTCTCTTTGCGTTCTTCTGTTTCTGCTACAACTAGAATGGTTACATCTGGTTTATCTTTTAAAACTGCGCTTAACATACCAGCATGTTGAACGGCTTCTCCTGCAAATTGTGTTCCGTTTGTAGCAATAAGCCAGTTTGATGGTAATTTCATAGTTCTCTTCTTGTTAATAATTTATTCTGTTAAAATCGATTCAAAGTACACTTTCATACTATTTTATAAAACTCAAAATTTCTATAACAAAGCGCTGAATGCATCCTTTAACATTCCTATCTTTAGGCAATGAATTTTGAATATAACATACCCGAGCCCCATAAAGTTGCTTTTAATACTATTTGTAAAGCAGCAACCACGATAAACCAACCTGTTTATGTTGTGGGTGGCTACGTTCGCGATTATTATCTCGATAGACTCAAAGAAACAGCCCCAGACATCGACTTTGTTACAGTGGGTTCTGGAATTAAGTTAGCGGAAGAGGTTCATCGGCTAATCGAAAACTCACACCTTTCCGTTTTTAAACAATTTGGAACGGCTCAAGTTAAAATTGGAGACTTAGAACTCGAGTTTGTAGGTGCACGCAAAGAAAGTTATCGAAAAGATTCTCGAAAACCTCTCGTTGAAGATGGCAGTGTAGAAGACGATCAATTAAGAAGAGACCTAACCATCAATGCGATGTCGTGGTCTTTGAATGAAGGTAATTTTGGAACGCTGATCGATCCCTTTAACGGTGTTGAGGATATGAAGAATAAAGTTATCCGCACACCCATTGACCCACTCCAAACTTTTAGCGACGACCCACTTCGCATGATGCGAGCCATCCGTTTTGCAACGCAATTGAACTTTGAAATCGAAGAATCGACTTTTAAAGCTATTTGTGAAATGGCACCTCGTTTGGATATTATTTCTAAAGAACGGATAATTGTTGAGCTCAATAAAATAATCCTCACTCCAAAGCCTTCTGTTGGCTTTGCATACTTATTTAAAAGTGGTTTATTGAAACAGTTTTTTCCTCAAATGCACAATTTGTTTGGGGTGAAAGAAGTAAACGGTCACCGTCATAAAGACAATTTTTGGCATACGCTACAAGTATTAGACAACGTAGTAAATTTTGGCGGCGATTTATGGCTCCGTTGGGCTGCTATTATGCACGATATTGCGAAACCACCTACGCAACGATATCAAGACGGTGTTGGTTGGACTTTTCATGGCCACGATGCACTTGGTGCTAAATGGACCAAAGATATTTTTCGACAGCTCGGGTTGCCATTAGATGACAGAATGCGCTTTGTTAGAAAACTTGTCCGTCTACACCTTCGCCCTATTGCGTTGGTTTCGGATGAAGTGAGCGATAGCGCTATTCGCCGTTTAATCTATGAAGCTGGCGACGATATTTTCAAGCTTATGACTCTCTGTAGAGCAGATATTACAAGCAAAAACGAGAATAAAATTGAACGCTTTCTAGCCAATTTTGACCTTGTTGAAGAGAAAATTAAAGAAGTCGAAAAGAAAGATCGGGTTCGCAACTGGAAAAACCCAGTAACCGGCGAAGAGATTATGAATGTTTTTGAGATTGGCCCTAGCAAAGTTATAGGAGAAGTTAAAAACGCCATTAAAGAAGCCATTTTGAACGGCGACATTCAAAACAATCATGACGCTGCTATTGAGTACATGAAGGCAAATAAAGAACTCTTTGTTAACAATTAAAACAATCAGCATTAGTGATTAAACAACTCTGGATTTCAAATTCTTACGCCAAAATTAACTTGGGACTCAACGTTCTTGAACGGCAAGAAAATGGATACCACACTATAGAAACGGGTTTTTGTTTCATTGAATGGTCAGACCGTTTTGAAATTACTCCAGCTAGTCGAAATAGCTTAACGATGAGTAATCCTGACATTCCCGTAGACGACACTAACCTCATTGTGAAAGCAGTAAAATTACTTGAAGAAGAAGCTGGCCTTAAAGACCGATTTCATATTCACGTTCAAAAGAATATCCCTACAGGAGCTGGTTTAGGTGGTGGAAGTAGTAATGCGGCCACAACACTTAGAATGATTAATAAGATTGCGAATCTTGGACTAAGCCAAGATTTTCTTATTGAGCTAGGAACGAAACTAGGAGCCGATGTACCATTCTTTATAAAAGGTGTACCTGGTTTTGCGACCGGAACTGGGACTGATATTGAAGAACTCGACATACAGCCAGACGCCCATATTATTACGGTATTCCCTGGAGTCCCTAGTAGTACGCCAGAAGCTTATCATAATGTAGAGCCAAACGCTGAACCAGAGTTCTCCCTAAAAGCTCTATTGCAAGATGAAGACATTGAGGAATGGCAATATCTGCTTCAGAATGATTTGGAGCTCGCTGTCTTCCCAAGGTTGGAAATTGTAGGAAATATTAAAGATCAATGCTACGAATTTGGAGCGAGTTACGCCTCAATGAGCGGAAGCGGTTCCAGTGTTTTCGGGCTTTTTCAACAAGATTTTGTTGCAATTCATGCTTATGAATCGTTTCATAACCTCGGTTTTATAGCTAACTTAACACGCCCGAAATTTAAACCAGATTTGGGTATTTATATTAAAGAATCAAATAATTAAGCACCCTGAGCTTACAATTTTAGATAGAATGTCTAAAATTCATACTATTTTAAATAAAAAAACATCGAGATGAGTAAAAAAACCACTCCAAAATTTAACACTCGTACTGGACTTGATCGCGATTCAATTCGGGAAGACATAAAACTTCATCTACGCCACACACTTGCAAAAGACGGAAGCTCGCGTACCAACTGGGACAACTACCAAAGTGTTGTACTCACCATTATGGATCGTTTAAACGACAAGTGGCTTACTACACAACAAGCGTATACCGATCAAGGCGCTAAGCGTGTTTATTATTTGTCCATGGAGTTTCTCATCGGGCGCCTACTCGATAACATGGTTGTAAATTTAGATGTACAACAGGAAGTAGCTGATGCCTTAAGCGATGTCGGGCTAAATTATGATGAAATCCGCGACGCAGAGTGGGATGCGGGATTAGGTAACGGTGGTCTTGGTCGCCTTGCAGCTTGCTTTCTAGATTCTATGGCTACGCTTGGTATCCCCGCTATTGGTTACGGCTTGCGCTATGATTATGGAATGTTTTACCAGAAATTTGAAAATGGTTTCCAAATTGAAAAACCAGATTTATGGTTACGTTACGGAAACCCTTGGGATACAATTCGCCCAAAAACACAATACTCTGTAGATTTTTACGGCCACCAAGCCATGTACAACGGTACAGCTAATGGAGATTTAAAGTACAAGTGGGAAGAAACTAAGAAAGTACTCGCTGTTGCGTACGACACTCCTATTCCTGGTTATAATAATGGAATTGTAAACAATCTCCGCCTTTGGAAAGCTGAGTCGGATACAGCTTTAGATTTAAAAAGCTTTAATCAAGGCCAGTATATTGAAGCTGTAAAAGACAATCAGCTTGAGCAGAATATCACCCGAGTACTTTATCCAAACGATAAAGTATTTTTAGGCCAAGAATTACGCTTGAAACAAGAGTATTTCCTTGTTTCAGCTTCCATGCAGGATATTATCCGTCGCTTCAAAGGTAGCTGTGATGATTGGACGAAATTCCCGGAAAAAGTAGCCATTCAGTGTAACGATACACACCCGAATTTGGCGATTCCTGAATTGATGCGCGTATTACTTGATGAAGTGAATATGCCTTGGGATAAAGCTTGGGACATCACCAAAAAAACAATGGCTTATACCAATCACACGCTACTTCCCGAAGCGCTCGAAAAATGGCCTGTCTCATTGGTTAGAAATCTACTCCCACGCCACTTAAATATTATTTATGAAATCAATCATCGTTTCATGGATAGCATTAAAGTGAAATACGGAAATGACACCAACAGAATGAGCAGAATGTCGATTGTAAGCGAAGGTGAAAACCCTGTTGTACACATGGCGCATTTAGGGATTGTAGGGTCCAAGAAAGTAAATGGTGTTGCCGCTTTACATTCTCGCTTATTGAAAGAATCTATGTTCCGTGATTTCGACGAAATGTTCCCAGATCGTTTCACAAACAAAACAAATGGGATTACCCCTCGCCGTTGGTTAAAGCAATGTAATCCTGATTTAGCGAGTTTAATTACAAAAAATATTGGCGATAATTGGATTACCCATCTTGATGATCTAAAGAAATTGATTCCGCTTTCTGAAGAAAAAAAATTCAGCACAGAGTTTGCTAAAATTAAACTCGACAATAAGAAAAAGCTTGCTAAATACATCAAAGAAACACGCGACATTGATGTTGACCCAACCTCGATGTTCGATATTCAGATTAAACGTATTCATGAGTATAAACGCCAGCTTTTAGCAGCGTTGCATGTTATTACTGTGTATAATCGCTTAAAAGAGAATCCAAGTTTAGACATTGCTCCGCGTACTGTACTTTTTGGTGGAAAAGCAGCTCCTGGTTATGCCATGGCTAAATTGCACATTAAGCTTATCAACAGCATTGGCGAAAAGATTAACAACGATCCTGAAGTAAGCGATAAACTGAAATGTATTTTCCTTGCAAATTACCGCGTTACGATCGCAGAAATGATGATACCAGCGGCCGATCTTTCTGAGCAAATTTCTACTGCAGGGATGGAGGCTTCTGGAACAGGAAATATGAAACTTGCTCTTAATGGCGCCCTCACTATCGGTACTTTAGATGGCGCAAACGTAGAAATTAAAGAGGAAGTTGGTGACGACAACATCTTTATTTTCGGACTTGATGTGGAAGAAGTAGACGAGCTCCGACGCATGGGTTATAACCCATGGGATTATTATAACGCCAACACCGAGTTGAAAAAGGCGCTCGACCAGATTCAAACCGGATTCTTTAGTCCAGAAGACCCGCATCTATTCCAACCTATTATTGACGCCATTCTTCACAAAGGTGACTATTTTATGGTTTTAGCTGATTTTGAAGCTTATTTAAAAGCTCAAGAAGAAGTGGATGCTTTGTATAAAAACCCTTCTGAATGGAATCGTAAAGCTATTCTTAATGTGGCGAAGATTGGTAAATTTTCCAGCGATCGAACCATTCAAGATTATGCAGATGAAATCTGGGAAGCTAAATCTGTTACTCTTAAAAAGTAACTTCCAGTACTTACAATATTCTAGAAAAAGCCAGCTATTGTTGGCTTTTTCTATTTCTACAACTTAGTATTTCAACTAGCACGTTTTACTTCCTGTTATTGGCACAAGTTTTTCTTTATAACCACGCCTAAAAGGTTAAATTAGTTTTGTGAGAGAACCACTATTCATACAACAACTCCGAAAGGGCAATAGAGAAGCATTCAATCAATTGGTTGAGGAGCATAAGGACGGTGTTCTCAATATTTGCTACGGTTTTGTTAAGAATACTGAAGAAGCTGAAGACATCACCCAAGAAGTTTTTGTGGAAGTTTTTAAAACCATCTCCAAATTCCGGGAAGATTCTTCTTTATTTACATGGATCTATCGCATAGCTGTTTCTCGCTCTTTAGATGCTATTAAAAAGAAGAAGAGTATCAAAAGAGCAGCGTTCTTTGAAAAAAGAGTTCAATCCGAAGTTGCAGAGTACGAAATTGAGAATACTGCAAGCGACACTCTGAGCCCCGACTCTGAGCTCGAACAGATTCAACAGCAGCAATTCATACAATTTTCACTAGCAAAACTAACCGAAAGCCAACGCACCGCATTTGTTTTAAGCCACCAAGATGGGTTGAGCTATAAAGAAATCTCAGAGATTATGGGGAAGAGTTTAACCTCCATAGAATCTCTAATTCACCGCTCTAAACAAACACTTAGGAAAATTATGGAGGAAAATTACCGTGAGTATTTTTAGTAACCGCAAGTTTTATTCATTTTCTTCGCCAAATAATCAGGTTGTAATATCATGACATCAAAAAATAACATACCATCGCATATTGATGCTTTAATGAAGCAGGCTGGATCGTCATCAAAAATAACGACTAGCAAAAACTTTATGGATAATCTAAATAGTAGGTTAGACGAAGTAGAACAAAAGCGCACACCTGCTCGTATTTTTAGTATTAACGATTATATAAAATACGCAGCAGTGATCGCTATAGTGATTGTAAACTTGGGAATTTTATTCTCCGTTTCTACAGAAAGTACAACTGACACAGCCACCGCAGATACCATTTCTCAGTTTGCTGACGAGTATTTCCCTGAGTACACCGCTTTATTAGATGGAGAAGGACAATGAATTTTCTAAAAGAGAATAAATTCGCTGCCATAACTATTACATTACTTGTTATTCTCAATATCGCATTGCTTTCTGTTTTCGCACTTCCAAAGCTAATGCACGACTCCCGCGGAAAAGATTACAAGCCTGGAAGTTTTATGGCTGATAAAGTTGGATTAAACCAAACTCAAATGGCACAATACTTCTCTCTTCAAGAGACTCACCGCGAGAAGATGGATGACCTTCAAAGTCAAATAAACACAAAGCGGAAAGAGCTTTTTGATTTACTAAAAATTGAAGGGAACCACACAGAATTGGTAGATTCTATCACTTCTCAAATAGGAACTCTATCGGCTGAAACAGAAGAAACAACTTATAAACACTTTGCAAGTATACGCGCTATTTGCACCCCCGAGCAGTTAGTAAAGCTTGACAACATCTTGAAAGAAGCGATGCGTAAACGTGGTTTCAGAGAAGATAATAATCCACGCCAACAACGTGAAAGACGTTCTCCTCGTTCTAATTAACCTTGATTTGTTCTCTTTTAAGAGACTCCTTTAGTAACGATTTCCAGTATTTTATCTTATAAATGTGAAATTTATTGTAGATTTGCACAACGATTTCACTCACTTTTGCATTACTTTAGTAATACTAACACAATTACGACTTTATGCAAGCTGATACAACTGCGCAAAAATTACCCCCTCTTGAGAATTACACACCTCAGGAGATTTTCGATTATTTAACTGCTCTGTTTGAAACAACACTTTTTACCATTAAAGAGACACCTATTACTCTCTTTTCGTTGTTTATTTTTGTTCTATTTCTTGTTGGATTTTCCTTTTTCGCATCATTTGTAAAGCGACTCTTAAACAACAAAATCCTCCCTAAATTTATACATGATAGTGGGCTTAGATACACTCTAGCTCGAATGTCGCAATACGTAATCGTAATCATAGGCCTCCTTTTCTCATTTCAATTTTTAGGAATTGATTTAACAGGGCTTGCCGTAATATTTGGGTTTCTCTCTGTTGGTATTGGTTTTGGACTTCAAAATATCACTTCAAACTTTATCTCAGGATTAATTGTACTCTTTGAGCGACCTATCAGCGTTGGAGATCGAATAATGGTTAACGGAATTGAAGGAGATATCCATGAAATTAACATTCGGTCAACAACAGTTAAGACACTCAATAATATTTCAATCATTGTACCAAACTCAGAGTTCGTGTCGAAAGACGTGGTAAATTACTCACACGGTGATTCAACCTTTCGTTTGGTAATAGATGTTGGCGTGAGCTATGGTTCGGATCTGGATACCGTGATAAAGGCTTTAAACGAAGTTGCTGAAGAACACAAAAGCGTACTCGATTATCCAAAACATGATGTTCATTTGCGTTCTTTTGGCGATTCTTCTTGGAATATGAAGTTATTGGTATGGATGGGTGATGTAAAACAGCAGTACCAAGTTATGAATGAGCTTAACCAAGCTATTGTCCGTAAATTTCGTGAGTATGATATTGAAATCCCCTTCCCACAACGAGATATCAATTTTAGAAACGCTATTCCTACGGCTAAAGGAGAGAGCGACGACGAGAAATAATAAAGGCTACTTACCTTTTCAAGTAAATAGCCTTTAAATACACTTCTAGTTAGTTTTTCTTAGTTCTTAATTGGAACTACAGGATTGGCAGAACCTTCAATGAAATTATTGTATTCGCCATCCCAAATCTTTTTTAGGCGTTCTAGCTGAACATCTACTTGAGCCGCCAGTACTTCGTAAACTGCATATTGCTGCTTCGTTGGCTTTCCGTAACCAGTTTCTACCGTACTAGATAACGACGCTAGTTTATTATTTAGCTTAATTTGATAATTGAGCACATCTTGCCCTGATTCTGCTTTTGTTTGAACTAATGCATTCTCAATTTCAGACATCGCATCCAGCATCTTCTTCGCTTTTTCTTGAAGTGCTTTATCGCCTTTAGCTTCAGCTGTTATCTTATTAATCTCAGCTCTAACTTCTCTAATTCTGTTTATGGTTCTATGAGTTGTATCGAGTTTTGCTTTTATAATCGTAACTAATTTGAATTGAGATTCGAAATCAGACTGAGTAACCTCTGTCAATCTCGGGTTCTTTTTGATTATAAATTTCCGTTCTCCTACAACTTTATCGCCAATGTGTAATTTTACGGTGTAGGTTCCAGGAATGGCACTTGGTCCACTTGTATTTCCAGCCCACAGCACTTGTACTCCATTTAAGCGAGTTACCTCTGGATATTGAAGATCCCATACAAATCTATTCAATCCCTTTTCGCTACTTACAACATTCGGTCTGGACGTATTTTCTTCTTCATAGAATTTATCCGAAGCCGCTACTTTTTTTCCTTTTTCGTCTTTTTTGCTCGAATATGTTCTAATTGGACTTCCAATAGGATCGATTACTTCGATTTTAACTTCTGCTTCCACTTTGTCTTTAAGAGTATAGAAGAAAACTGCGCCGTTATCGGGGTTTTGACCTATTGAAGGCGCCGTTGTCCAACCTCTTCCACCAAATAAATACGTGTCTTCTGGTTGGAATAGGTAGGTTTCAGCTTGCGCAATTTTATCACTCATTTCATGAAGTACCGTCAAATCATCCAGTACCCAAAAAGCACGCCCTTGTGTTGCCACAATCAAGTCTTTGTCTCTTTTGTGAACAGCCAAATCTGTAACTGCAACAGGCGGTAGATTCAATTGCAGATTCTGCCATTGGGCACCATCATCAAAAGAAACATACATTCCTGTTTCGGTCCCTGCATAAAGCAGACCTTTTTTATTCGGATCTTCTCGAATTACACGAGTAAAGTCCATGTCAGGAATTCCGTTCGTGATTTTGGTCCAAGACTTTCCGTAGTTGGTAGTTTTGTACAGCATCGGCTGGAAGTCGTTGAACTTATACCGGGTTGCTGCAAAATACGCTGTTCCAGCATCATGATAAGAGGCATCAATGATGCTAATCATCGTTTCTGGCATTCCTTTTGGGGTAACATTTTCCCAAGTTTTGCCACCATTTCTACTTAAGTGAACAAGACCATCATCAGAGCCAGCCCAAAGCACACCTTTTTGGATAGGAGATTCTGTAAATGCAAAAATTGTGTTATAGTATTCTACAGAAGTGTCATCTTTGGTGATTGGACCACCTGACTCTTTCTGTTTCGATTTGTCATTTCGAGTTAAATCAGCACTAATGGTTTCCCAACTCATCCCTTCATCGGTTGAGCGGTGCACGTGCTGAGATGTGGTATAAAGCACATCCGAATCGTGTGGAGATATCATAATTGGGAACGTCCACTGGAATCTATATTTGAGATCTTCGGCTCCAGCACCCATTGGGTTATCTGGCCACACATCTACACGATCACTTAGGCCGATTTCTGCATCAAACTTATTCAGGTAACCACCATAGCTACCACCGTAGGTAACATTCGGATTATCAGGATCTGGCGCGATGTATCCACTTTCGCCGCCAGCTACAGGCCACCAATCTTTATCGGTAATACCATTGCCACTCGTTCTACTTCTGATGGCAACCGTACTATTATCTTGCTGAGCTCCGTAAATTAAATATGGAAACTGATTATCAGTGGTAACTTGGTAAAATTGAGCTGTAGCCGTCGTGTAATACGAAGACCAACCTCTACCACCATTATAGGTTACTTGTCCGCCTCCATCGTCTGCAACAATCATTCTTTGCGAATCCGTTGATGAAATCCATAAATCATGATGATCCCCATGTGGAGTTCTAATTCTACTGAAAGAGCTACCTCCATCGGTAGATTTCAAGAAGCTTACATTCAATACGTAAACAACATCTTCATTTTTGGTGTCTGCAATAACTTTACTATAGTACCAAGCTCTTTGGCGAAGGTTTCTATCGGCACTAATTCGTTTCCAAGTATCACCACCATCTTCAGAGCGGAAAAGACCGCCATTTTCATTCTCTATAATTGCGAACACTCTTTCCGAGTTTACTGGAGAAACAGAAACTCCAATTTTCCCTAACATTCCTTTCGGTAACCCAGGATTTTTTGAAATTTCTTTCCAAGTGTCTCCGCCATCGGTGCTTTTAAATAGACCGCCACCATTTCCACCACTACTCATTTCCCATGGATTTCTGTAAGCTTCCCAAAGTCCCGCAAATAAAATTCGCGGATTGTTTGGATCGATAGCGATATCTACGGCGCCAGTTTTATTATCACGGTATAAAACTTTTTTCCAGTTTTTTCCGCCATCAATACTTTTGAAAACACCTCTTTCTGGATTTCCTTCATCCCCAAATAACTGTCCCATTGCAGCAACCCAAACAATATCTTCGTTTGTTGGATGCACTTCGATATCCCCAATAAACTGGCTTTCACCTAATCCAAGGTATGTCCACGTTTTACCAGCGTCAGTAGATTTGTACATTCCATCTCCACCACTCATATTTCCGCGAATGTCGGTTTCTCCCATTCCTACATAAATTACATTGGGATCTGAAGGCGCTACTGTAATTGCCCCAACTGAAGCTGTTTTGAAATATTTATCGGTTACATTATCCCAAGTATTTCCACCATCGGTAGTTTTAAAAACGCCACCACCTGCGTAGCCTGTGTAGAACGTATAAGGTTGTGAGTCATGCCCAGTAACTGCAACTGAGCGACCGCCTCTATAAGGCCCAACACTTCTATAGTTCAGGTTATTTAAAAGATGTGCTTCGTATTTTGGACTGCTTATTTCAGCGCCATGCCCAAATATCTGTGCCTGAATTTTCTCGGTATTTAGAACGAAAAAAATAGCGAAACAGGTAAGCGTGGCTATGAGTTTCTTTAGCTTCATAGGTAAGTTCCGTTAAGTTAGTTAGTAATTCGGATATATTTAATTACCGAAGGTAGCTAATGAGAAGCAAGAGGGGCGTAAAAAGTTGTGAACTGAAATTCTACTTCTGTAGATTCTCTAGTTCTATACTATAGATTTATCGGTTTGAAGTGCTTTACCCGAATACGAAACGGAAGGTAATTGTTCCCCATTGTGCTTGCTGAGGCGCTCCACTAGGCAAACGAGAGAATTTCCAACTGCGCAGAGTGCGCTGAACTTCTTGCTCAAGTTCGGGATTCATCTTTTTAAGCGGGATAATTCTACCAACCGTGCCATTTGGACGAACTTCAAATTTAACTGAAATAACAGCTTCTGTATTAGCTGTGTTTGAAGGTAGCGGCTGAATCATTGGTTCGCGCTCTAAGTCGCCTTCCCATTTTAATTCATAAGGTGCGGTTTTTTCGTCGTCGCTACCAGTTCCGGCATCAACATTGGTTTCACCTTTGGCACCTTTTACATCGCCACTTTCTTTAGCGCCGGCATCTACAGTTAAATCTTTTTTTGCAGGGGGTGGAATTTCAACTACTTCTTCAACCTGAGTAGCCTCTTTCTTATTGGGATCTACTTTTTTGGTATCCGGAGTTTTAATGGGGTCTTCTAATACCTTTTCAACTTCATCGGGAAGATCAACAGGTTTGGTATTCTCTTCGGTTGGAGTTTGTGGCTTTTTTTCTGGCTCTGGAACTTCTTCCGCTGGTTTTTCTGGCTCTACTTCCGAAGGATTTGGACGCTTTGCTACTTTTTCGTTTTTAACTTCAGAAAAGTCAGCTAGAGTACCTGTTTTAAAATCTCCGAACTCAACTTCAATAAAAGATGGACGAAAACTCTGGTTCATATCTAGCGTGTACCAAAGTGAGAATAGCACCAAGAGAATACTAATACTTAATGTAGAAGTAAGCGCGATACTTTCGTCTTTATCGAATTTGTAGTTGTTCATAGTGTTATAACGAACTTTGTTCAGTAGCCATTACTAGCTTTAAACCGAGTGCTTTGCCAATATTCATTACGCGTACAGCGTCGTCAACTTTAGCATCTTTGTCGGCTCTTAGTACTATCGTTTCACCGGTGGCTTTATTGCGTGCTAGTCGAATTGCACCTGCTAATGAACCACGAGCTGTTAATTCGCCATTAACATAGAACTCACCATCTTTAGAAATAGCTACTGCAATAAATTTACTTTCTGTAGTAGCACCTGTTTCTGCCTGTGGGATATTCACTTTTATCCCATAGTTGGTTACAAAAGAAGATGTAAGTAAAAAGAAAATGAGTAAAAGAAGTACAATATCCGTCAACGAAGATTGCGAAAACAATGATAACGGTACGAGTCTTTTATCTCCTCTTCGAAAATCGCGAGCCATAATTATGCCTGCTTTTTAGGTGCTGGAGATTGCAATAAATCGATAAAATCGGCGGATGCATTTTCTAACTCGAAAATGGACCTGTTTATTTTACCTAATAGGAAGTTATAGAAACCAAACGCAATTAGTCCTACAATTAGACCTGCGGCGGTAGTTATCAAGGCTTCCCAAATCCCACCAGCTAATTCGCTGGGGTTGGCATTCCCTTGTAAGTTCTGAATGCGCATAAAAGCCTCAATCATACCAGTAACTGTACCTGTGAAGCCAAGTAATGGAGCCACACCAGCAATGGTAGCTAACCAGTTCATTCGTTTTTCTAGAAAGAAAATCTCTTTTTTTCCTGCATTATCAATGGCGTCTTCAATATCGCGAATTGGTCGTCCAAGGCGTTTAATACCTGCTTTGATAATTCGCGCGAGTGGTTTGTCGTAGTCGTCGCAAAAAGCCATTGCATCCGCAGACTTACCTGATTTTAACAATCCTTCAACAGAACTCAAGAATTGATCGGTGTTAGCATGCGACTTGTTTAATGCTCTCCAGCGCTCAACAATCACATAAGTTGTAATCATAAAAAGCACTAAAATAGGGATCATCAAAACCCCACCTTCCAGTATTAAATCAAAAAGTGATAGAGTTTCTCCCTCTAAAGACATTGCCAAAGAATCGACCACTGCTGTTGTTTCTTGCAGTAACAATAGGAAATTGAACATGTAGATGATAACCTGTTATTTAATTTTTGTGATGGAATAATTTTCGCTGAACATTTTTTTATTTTCTTCTACCGCAGTGGCAGCGTCAACTAGAGTTCTAAACTGCCCAATGCTAACGCGGTAAAGCAATCCATATTTGGTAGATGGACTTTCTTTTATCAATACCCGTAAACCTTGAGCTTCAAGATTTTTAGTTGCTCTATCAACTCCTTCTTTTTTACTCAAAGTATATAAGACAATAGTATATCCAGAATTTGCAGCCTCATTAACTGATCCGCTTAAACCATATTCAGCCACATCATCGGTTGCTCTAGAATTTGAATTATTTACACTTACAGTAGTTGTTAGACTCGCCGTGTTAGATGTTGGTGTAGGTGTAACATCTTTTTGTAACTCTTGTTCCTTCGGAGTGGTAGATGTTGGTGTTACAGATTGTATTACGTTCTCAGCTAGCTTTTCCGTTGTTGTAACGTTAGCGCTAATCTGAGCTGGTTGCTCTTTTGGGCCCGAAACACCCGATCCTTGTTGCATCTTCTCCTGCATTTCAGAAGATAGTTTATCAAAAGCTTCAGATAGCTTTTCCTTGTTTTGTACAGGTGTTATTCTTTCGGTAACTGGTTTAGTTCCTTTTGTGATACCATCAATACGAATCACATCGAAATACGCCAGCATATACGTTCCGCTAACCAATATTATAAGAAGTAGAAAAACATTCACTAAAATTGCAGTTACATTTTTTCTCTTAGGCGTTTTAGCTGATGGGTCTTTACTATTCAACACTTCATCTATAGCATCTTTCTTTGGAATTTCAGAAGAGACGTTTGTAACTACAGGAATAAAATCATCTTTAGATGTAGAAGAGTCTTCTAGTTCACTAAATGGGTCATCTTCGTTTGAGTCTGAATTGTCGTTCATTGATTCAAAGACTATTTCATCGTCAGCTTCTTCTTTAGAATCTCCCATTAATCCTGAGAATGCATTCTCCTGACCATCCTCTTTATGAGCATCAATTCCCCACTTTTCGGGGCCGGGCTTGACGATTGTTTCATCTTCTTCATTATCTTGTAGCTCATCGTCAGCTACAGACTCTTCTTCGCTTAGGTTTCCAAAAGGATCTTCATCTAAGTCTGAGGAACTCTCTTCATCATCACCTTCTTCCTCACTCAATGCATCTATTGCCTCAGCAAGAGTTTCTGTTTCGGGCTCATCGTCCAATGGATCATCACCAAAGAACTCATCTAATATATCATCATCCGAATCGTCAGCTGTTGTTTCTGGAACCTCTGTTTCTTCCTCAACAATGTCTTCGTCAAGGCTAGGATATTCCTCTATGGAGTCTTCTTCTTCGTCATCATCACCATTCAAAAGTGCTGCGAATGGATCTTCATATTCAGGTTTTCCAGACCCACCAATAATTCCTTGAATGGGATTTTCAGGAAATTCTTCCGATAGATTGTTTTCCGCAGAGCCCGGCAACTCTATCGGCTCCATTCCTGCGTACTTGTAATTAATTTCTGTTTCTAGCTCTTCTGAAGGAATAAAAAGCACATTACTTCCTAATTTGCTAAAAATACCAAAACCTTCAATCTCGTACGCGTCATCTTCGTCAAAAGCGGCTTTCATCTCTGTGATAAGTTGAGACAATTGCTTTTCAGTTTTTTCAACCGTCATTCCTGAGTTTGAAACAAGTAAATCGAAAAATTTATCGTGGTCTAAATGCATACCTATTCCCCTACCTGCGACTTAAATTCGATTGAGTCTTTGGGAGGCAACATAACGATACTGCCATCAGCTTTTTTTTCTTGTTGTTGGCTTGTGTGCTCAGCCTTAAAAACTCCTAAACCCTTCACTTCTACAGAGTTTTTCATAATAATTTGATCACGAATTGTAATCCCAAATGCTTTTAAAAAATCTTTAGTCATAGCTTATAACTTTAGTTTAATACCTCCAAAAACCTGGAAAGGGCGTTCTTCATATCCTTGCCAAATTTCGTACTTCTCTCCTAGAATATTCAACACTTTGAAATAAACCCCAAATTTTGAATTAATTTCGTAATCTGCTCCCGCATTAACTAACACAAATCCACTTAATTTTTGTGAGTTGTTAGTATCTTCTCGCTCGCCTTTAAAATTTGCCCAACTTTGAACAGTAAACTTATTAGCTGGCTTAAAAGAAATAGCAGCTTCTCCACCTAAGCGTTCTTCAAAAGGAATGTCTCCGGCATTCTTGAGCTTAGGGCGACGAGCATAGACATTACCATCAAACCACAACTTATCGGTAATTAATTGCTGTGTAATTCCAGTTTTTAGTTCAAATACCGATGCATTACCATAGTTTACATCATAGTATAACGGTTCTAAGTTTCCACCAAAATTTTGTTCCTCACGAGTGTAAAAAGCCTTATTGCTTATGTTTTCAAAACGTAACAGTCCAAATAGTTTGGTTCCCATGATTGGAGTAAACTCGATTCCACCTTCAGCACCATAAGTGTATTCATATTCTAACTGTGTAGAAGTATTCAAAAATCGATTGGTTTGGTGATGTTCCCAAGCTGTTTTCATCTCTGGTGTTGCGAACACAGACGCTTTTATAGAAAACTTATTATTTACGGAATGGTCTACGGAAGAGTTTGTAACAAAAAGTACTTTATTATTAAAACCATCTGCAATGTAACCCAGCCCACCAGAAATACTAATTTTAGTTTTGTAGTTAAAAAGCATGTTATAGCCAAGGTTCCACTCTACGTCTACCCATTGCGTATTTCCAACACTTTCAGATGTATAATTTCCTGCTTTCAAATCAATTCTTGTGGAAAGCGTTTCGTTAAGCTTCGAGCCTGCCCAATTTTTCTCAAATCCTGTTTTTAAACTTTGTTCAGAAATTTCGCCTTTAAAAGCAGTGTTTGGGGCCGATAAATCAATTCCTGTAGACGCTAGGTTTAGAAAGTATTCCCAACCTTCTAATACATTTTTGTTTCCAGATAAAATAAAACCCGCATTAAGACCTAAATAATCCTTTTTTGCTGTTCCTGAATTATCGTTAGGAACTGTAGCGGCTAAATCAAAAATACGGTTGAAGTCATTATAAAAATCCGCTTTAACAGCTACTCTGGTATTATTTTTCAACTTTTTTGAATACAACCCATTTACATCAAAATAGCGGAAGCCCGAGTCTTGGTAATCTAAATGTCCATCTGAAGATCTAAAGTTTACATTTCCAGAAATAAGACTATTTTCATTCATTCGTCGAAGTATATAACCTTCAATTTCTGGAGTTATATAATTTCCAATTCCAGCTCTTAAATACGCATTTGTTCTAGCTGGAGTTCTTAAAATGTTTTGTAGAGGCGGTGAAGGACGGTCTAATTGTGTGGTTGAAATACTTGCAACCGCTTGCTCGGGCGATTCCATAAAAGGCAACCGATTTGGATCGATGCGAAAAACCCTCGGCTTTGGATTGAAACCAAGAATAGGCTGCCTTCTTAGCCCTGGGAAACGAGCTTTAAACTCACTTCTAATCTCAATGTCTTGGGGATCTATTGCAGGTAGTAATGAGTTTTGAGGTGCACCTCCGCCTTGAGCAAATAACTTCGGTCCAATCATTATTATCAATAAAATCGCAAGTAAGCTTTTGTACGTCATCTGATTTGAGTATTTAAGGAATGTACTAAAATTTGTTGCAAGGTATTAACTGTGGTATTCTAAAAAAGATGTACTAGAGCCATCTTTTGAAGTTCCCTAGGCTTTTGGGTTATTTTTTAATGTTCGATATTTATCAACAGCCAATAATATAGGCGTTGTTACAATAATCACTGATAATGTTGTTGCATGAGTTATGGTTGCATAAGCTAAGCCCATTGCTTCAGGAACAGCATACAGCAAAAATAAACTCTTGGTTATAAAAAGGTGATAAGTTCCCATCCCTCCCGGCGTAGGTATAATAATTCCCACCGCAGAAACCATAGTAAGTACTAACGCATCTGCTACATTAAGCCCATAAACTTCATGTAAATCAAACATCCAAAACGGGATGTAAGTCATTAGCACATAACAAAACCAAATGAGCGCAGTGTATAAAATAAAAAGCGGCCAGTTCTGTAACTCTTTAATAGCCAATACGCCATCAATAAATGTTCTCGATATTCCTCTTACTTTAAGAAATAGCTTCCTGATGGCATCTATTCTAGTGCTTAGTATTTTTATAATGGCATAGCACGCAACAATAATTATTGTTACAACACCAAGTAATTTCGCGGCTTTCCACCCAAAAGACATTAAAACTGCTGAATCGGTTAAATCTATGCCGAACAAATTTTTCAAAATGGTGGAATCGGAAACCATGAAAACCACTACAAAGGCCATTAGAATAAGTAGCGAAAGAGTGTCGATAATGCGTTCTAAAACGATTGTACCGATCATTTTACTGTTGCTTTCGTCAATCTGACGTGCAACATAAACTGGGCGCGTTACTTCACCAAGGCGTGCAAATAAGATATTAGCTAAATAACCAAACATTACGCCTGTGAAAAGTGTAGTTCTGGATGGTTTTTTGGTGTCTCCTGTAATTAACAACCTCCACCGTTCAGCTCGTAAATAATGTGCCGATAGAACCACTGCAACAAAAGGCAACATCCACAAAAAAGACATCCCTCTCGATGCCTCAATTACTTTGTCAAATTCCACTTCGCTCATAGCAAACCAGAAAAAAACTACTGCCAATAAAATACCGATGATAACTTTAATACTCGTTTTCAATCAACTAATACCTTGTGTCCACAATTTCTGCATCCTTTGGGTAGGTAAGCACGAAAAGTTGACCATTATCTTTTATAAATTTTCCGTTTTTGAAACGAGTTGTAATAACATTCTCAGAGAAATCATAGGCAGTAATACTTACTGGATTAATATTGCTATCAACTACAATTTCTACTCTTATAAAGAGCGCGAATTCGTCTTCAGTTTCTAAAATAATTGTTTTTTTTCCGCCACCAGAATTTTCCTCAGCTATAGTGTACGTAGAGTCTACACCGTTTAGCATTCGTGATGGCGCAAAATCATCGTCATCTTCTGAATAGTCGCTGATAATTAATCTATTTCTCTGCTCATCATATACTCTAGAAGTTAGTCCATCTACCACTAGCAATTGACCTTCGCTTTTCAATTTGTAAGATTGTTCTCCAATCCAAATTTCACCCGCACTTGTTAGCGTTTCACCAGTGTACGAGTCGTAGTAAGAATGGGAGAAATCGCCACTAAAAACCATACCTTCTTGGAACTTTGTTTTAAGCTGCTGGAAAGTTGGGTTCTGTGCAAAAACCGTTGCACTCAATACTAGAAGTACAGCGAATGTGCTAAATAAGATTCTGTTAAAGGTTTTCAATTCCGTCCAATATTTCTTGTAGTTCTTCTTCCGTGCTAATGAGTACATCTCGAGCTGTACTTCCTTGGTATGGCCCAACAACACCTGCATTAAATAATTGATCTATAATTCTTCCCGCCCGGTTATAGCCTATTTTGAGTTTACGCTGAAGCAAAGACACTGATCCTTGTTGATGGAGAAGAATCACTTTTGCTGCCGACACGAACATATCGTCTATGTCATCTAACGGGTCTGGAACACCAGAATTGTCTTCTTGAATAATTGGTAAATGAAACGGCTGCTTATACCCAGCTTGTTGGCCAATAAATGCATTAATTCGCTCCACTTCTTCTGTTGAAACGAATGCATTTTGAATTCGAGTCATGCCTGCACCATTTGAAAAGAGCATATCGCCTTGACCTACTAACTGATCGGCTCCACCCACATCGAGAATGGTTCTAGAATCAACTTTTGAAGCTACTTGATAAGCAATTCGCGCAGGGAAATTCGCCTTAATCGTACCTGTAATTACATTTACTGAAGGACGCTGCGTTGCCACAACTAAGTGAATTCCAATTGCACGAGCAAGCTGAGCAAGTCTTGAAATGGGTTCTTCAATTTGCTTCCCTGCAGTCATCATTAAATCGGCAAGCTCATCTATAATTACCACAATATATGGTAGATGTTTGTGCCCTAATTCAGCGTCAAGTTCTCCATTTTTGAACTTTTCGTTGTAGGCTTTAATGTCTCTAACCAACGCCATTTTTAGCAAATCGTACCGATCGTCCATTTCCTTACAAACACTGTTTAATGTCTCTAAAGCTTTGGATGTATCAGTTACAATCGGTTCTTCAGCGTTTGGCAACATTGCCAAGAAGTGATTCTGAATATTGCGATATAATGCGAGTTCAATCTTTTTAGGATCAATCATCACAAACTTCAGATTTTCTGGATCACACTTATACAGTAAGCACGTAATAATTGTGTTTACCCCAACCGATTTCCCTGAACCCGTAGCACCAGCCATAAGTAAATGCGGCATCTTGGTAAGATCCAGCATAAACACTTCGTTCTCAATGGTTTTACCAAACGCGACAGGCAAAACCATATCGGTTTCAATAAATTTCTTAGTGTTTATCACTTGTTTGATATACACCATTTCTCGTGTGCTGTTTGGAACCTCAATACCAACAGCCGACTTCCCAGGAATTGGAGTTAACATCCTAAGTCCTTTGGATGCCGTAGCCATCTTTAAATCGTTCGAGTAGCTTTCAATCTTGCTGATTTTAACATCCGGAGCGGGTTCCAGTTCGTATAAAGTTACAGTTGGCCCTACAATTGCATTTATAGCAACAATCTCAATTTTATGGCGCTTTAGCTTATCTAGTATGATGCGTTTATTCTCACGAATTTCATCTAAATCAACTTCGCTACGGTTTGCAGGAGGAGTATCAAGTAAATCAATGGTTGGAAATTTATACCTGATAACAGGAAGTTCTTTCGCTTTATCTCTATTGATTTTATCTAGCTCACGATCGTCAGCTTCCTCATCACCTTCGCCTTTATAAACCGCTACTTCAATATCATCTTCATCATCGATTTTAGGCTCTTCCTTCTCTTTTTCCATCAACGCTCTTTGGCGCTGATCTATACTTTCCACATTTCTAAGCTCTTCTTCCAAACGCTCTTTCTCTTCCTTCTCAGACTTCTGAACAATATCGTCGATTGTTAGAGGTGTTTCTTTTTCTTCTACTGGAGCAGGAGACTTCTCAACAACTTTAGCCACCGTCTTTTCTTTCTTCTTTTCGGCTTTTAGCTCACTTTTTTGTTGCTTGGCTGCTTCGCGCTGTTCTCTTTTTTCAGCAAGCCTTTCTTCTCGCTCTTGTGCTTTAATTTCTTTTTTCTCTGCGCGGGCAACTCTAGAATCTTCTAATTTCTGCTGAATGTTTTCAATCCAAAGCTTCAGATTGTCAATGGTTTTTTGGAGATCACGATCTAGCAATAGTAGAAATGTGATAATCATTAAAACGAAGATAATAATAGCTGAGCCTATAGAACTTGTGAAATTCTGTAGCACACTTGAGATAGCAATTCCTGCGCCTCCACTCCAAACTGAGTCTTCAGGAAAATTTGCATTTAAGTTCAACCAGCCAATTGCGGTAGAAAGTAACAACATTCCCCAAATACTAAGAACGCTTAGCCATGTTAAATCTCTAGCGTTTCGATGTCGCAAGATATGCCAGCCGAAATAAGCCACCAAAATTGCTAAAATTATGCTCGTGTAGCCGAATAAATTGTGTACAAAAAAGTGTGAAATATATGCTCCAACAGGTCCTAACCAATTTTGAACTAGGCGCTGAGAAGCATCAGGATTAAATAAATCTAGGAAGGAAATACTTTTGGCATACTGATAATCTTCTTGTGCGTAGGAAAGCACACTTAACCCAAGCAGAATGGAAATTCCGATTACAATAATCCCAAGGATTTCCACTTTACGTTGTGGATCTAATCCTTTGGATGAGGTTGATGATGTTGCAGTATTTAACTTTTTCTTAGCCATTTAAGTTAATTAAGATGCCGTCTTTCATGCCCGGAAGCACATCAAAAAGATCTACTTGACTGGCAAAAGGAATATCGCCATCGGGAACTAATTCTTTTAATCTTTTTGCGTGGTCGCTAGACCCAATTGCTGCTTCTAAATTTCCGCCAAATTTTTCGTACAAACCAAAAGCTACTTTTACGCCGTCTTTTGTGTTCTCTGGCAGTTTACCACCGCACATTTGGGAAATCAAGGAACCCGCAAAAAGTGTATCCTCTAAAGAAAGTCGCCCTTGCCAGCCAGAACAGATTAAAACTATGGCGTCGTCGTGTTCTTTTAAAGCCTCTAAAATACTATTCTGATTTAGAAAGCATCCCACATAAATACGGTTTGCTAGTGCTGCTTTTTTAATCGCTTTTGTACCATTAGTGGTATTTAGAATAAGCGTTTTATCAGCTACTGTCTCGGCATCGTACTCTAACGGTGAATTCCCTAAATGGTATCCTTCAATTTTACTTCCATTTTTTTCTCCGCAAAGCAGGTAATCGTTTGGGTCCATATTGCGAGCAATACGGACTGCGGCGTCCATATCTTCAACAGGAATTACCTTTCTCGCGCCATTGCTCATAGCGGTAACAATGGATGAAGATGCTCTTAAAACATCAATAACTACTGCCGATTTCCCCCTTAGTTCCTCTTCGTTAAAAGACTGAACTGAAAAATAAACATCTAAATAATCTAAACTGGCCATTATTTTAAACTTCCTCTCTTATTTCTTTATAAATGGGGGGCGTGTTATGGTAGCCTCTCCCGTTTTATTTCTTATAGCTATGTAAATGGCCGATCCTTCTGTAGCATATGCTTTTTCTACATAACCCATTCCAATTCCTTTACCTAAAGTTATAGACATTGTTCCGCTAGTAACTTCTCCAATTTTGCCCCCTTTATCATCTACAATATCATAACCATGTCTAGGGATGTTACGAGTATCGTTCATCATAAAACCAACTAATTGTCGAGTATTTCCATCTTCCTTTTTCTTGAGAAGAGCTTCTTTACCAACAAAATCACCTTTTTCAAATTTTGTAATCCATCCCAATCTTGCTTCTAGCGGGTGAGTGTCTTTGGTAATATCGTTTCCATAAAGCGCAAAACCCATTTCTAGTCGCAATGTGTCTCTAGCACCTAAACCACACGGTTCCATTCCGAAATCTTCTCCCGCTTCAAAAATAGTATCCCAAATAGCCTCTACATTTACATTGGCGGTTTCAAAATAGAGTTCAAACCCTTTTTCCCCAGTGTATCCTGTTGCTGACACAATCATATCAATACCGGCCAACTTACCCTTTTTAAAAGAGTAGAAGTCCACTTCATCGAGGTTTACATCCGTTATTGATTGTAGCGCTTCTGCCGCTTTTGGGCCCTGAACAGCTAATAAGGCGTATTCATCTGATCTGTTCACCAGTTCAGCATTCATACTATTTTGGCTACTTATCCATTCATAGTCTTTATCTACATTGGCGCCATTTACTACCAACATGTATTCATTTTCGGCAAACATGTAAACAATTAAATCATCTACAATACCGCCATCAGAATAGCAAAAACACGAATACTGAGCCTTACCAGGTACTAATTTCGAGGCATCATTAACAGTAACTTTTTGAATGAAATTGAGCGCATTTTCGCCACTCACAAAAAATTCACCCATGTGTGAAACGTCAAAAACACCTACAGCTTCTCGAACCGCAGCGTGCTCAACCTTAATACCTTTATATTGCACAGGCATTTCAAACCCAGCAAATTCAACGAGTTTTCCACCCTCTCTCTGATGAATAGAGTGGAAAGGAGTCTTTTTTAACATCAAGTACTATTTTGTTTATAAAATTACTTGAGATTATTTACCTCAAGTGATACCTCTGTAGAAATTCGAACCATGAATTTAATCATTTCTTGCCAAACATCACGGTAATTCCTATAAATGGAATGAGTTATTATTATCGCGGGTTTCTTTCTTCTACAAGTATAAAACTTTGTATCTTTAGAGACCTTTAAGTTTAAACAAAATTCCAAGTATTGTTATGGCTATAAATAAAGAGCAGGTAAAAACTGCTTTGGCCCACGTCATTCATCCCACCGAAAAGCAAGACCTTATCTCTTTAGATATGGTACAAGACTTAATAGTTCAAGAGAAATACATCTCGTTTACGCTAGAGATGCCTGAACAAAATAAGGCGCTAGCTGCTGAACTCTCTTCTAAATGTGAAGAAGCTGTACACAAATTTATTGACTCGGAAGCGATTGTAGATATCCAAATTGGGATTAACATCTCTAAACGCCGTAAAAAAATTGAAGAGCCTGTAAATAACCAAGCGCAACAAGTTCTGCCAGGCGTGAAGCATATTATTGCTGTTGCCTCAGGTAAAGGTGGTGTAGGGAAATCTACCGTTGCAGCAAACTTGGCGATAGCGTTAGCTCAAACCGGAGCGAAGGTTGGGCTAATGGATACCGATATTTACGGTCCAAGCATCCCAACGATGTTCAATATTTTTGAACGACCAAACATTACCACCCAGAAGAAGCTCATTCCTATTGAAAAATATGGTGTTAAAATGGTTTCTATGGGCTTTTTAGTTGATGTAAACCAAGCTATGGTTTGGCGTGGCCCAATGGCTACTAGTGCGATTAAGCAGTTTATTACCGATGTAGAATGGGGTGAATTAGATTTTATGGTTTTAGATATGCCTCCAGGAACTGGTGATATTCAGCTTACAATTGTTCAAACAGTTCCTTTAAGTGGAGCTGTAATTGTATCTACTCCGCAAGTTGTTGCATTAGACGATGTTCGAAAAGGCGTTGCAATGTTTCAAAAGGTGAACGTGCCTGTGTTGGGCGTTATCGAAAACATGGCTTACTTCACTCCACCAGATATGCCTGATAAGAAATATTATATATTTGGTGAAGGCGGAGCAAAACGATTGGCTCAAGAGCTTAACGTTCCTGTTTTAGGTGAAATTCCGCTAGAGCAACCTGTACGCGAAGCTGGCGATAACGGCAAACCCGTTGTCCTTTCAGATGAAAATTCTCCTGCAGCAATTGCTTTAAAAACTGCAACCGAGAACATCAAAAAACAACTTTCGCTACGTTCAGAGAAAGCTGGTTCTGCAAATAAATTAGACATCACTTTTAAATAACGCTTTAATTCTATCGGGAAATGTAAATGACCATAATCAGTCTTCTTGATTTGGTAGGGACTTTTGTGTTTGCTATAAGCGGTATCAGAGTTGCGGCAAAAAAAGACATGGATATTTTTGGTGCTGCCGTAGTTGGTTTTGTAACAGCCGTCGGCGGTGGCACGCTTCGTGATGTTCTTTTGGGAAATTACCCGATTACTTGGATATCTGACATCACGTATCCACTTCTTATACTTGCAGCCGTTCCGTTTACTTATTTAATAAGAAATAGGCTCGCAGATATTACAAAAACACTCTTTTTGTTCGATACCATTGGCCTTGCGATGTTTACTATTAGCGGCATGGAAAAGGCACTTTCTATGGGCTTGAATCCATTTATGGCAGGAATTATGGGTATGATTTCAGCGGTGGTTGGCGGTATTATTCGAGATATTCTTTGTAGCGAAGTTCCATTAATTTTTCGAAAAGACATCTACGCTTCTGCTTGTTTATTAGGTGCTGTAATTTTCTATTTAGGTATAGTAAGTGGTATTGATACCAATTTGAATTACTTGATTACTACCTCGGCAATTATAGCAATCAGAATTCTTTCCATTAAGTATCATTTATCGTTACCTAAGATGAAAGCTTAGTTTGTTTCTGCTCTCATACTCCCCACCTATTCAAAAAAAAACTCACCTCTCTTCTCAGAAAGGTGAGCCTTATGTAGCCTCAAAATTATGCGTACATTGAGTTTTTATGGGAAAATGCCCATTTGCTCATACATAATTCCGATTTTGTTAATTGCACTTATATAAGCGGACGTTCGCAAGTCATTCAACTTATGTTCGTTTCTTATTTCTAATAGCTGTTGGTAAGCGGTAATCATCGTTTCTTCTAAACCAGAATCCACTAAGTCGTATTCTTCTGCACCATGAGAAAGATCTAGCATTTCATCATCGCTAAATTTACGATCAGAGATATTTTCAATTACGTTCAGAATCTTCTTGAAACTACTTTCATCAAAACGTTTGTTTATTCGGCCGTAGCGAACATGCTGGATATTTTTAAGCCACTCAAAATATGACACTACCACACCGCCTGCATTCAAATACGAATCTGGCAAGATTAACGCCCCACGATCTTTCAGTATATCGTGCGCATCAGCTGTTGTTGGCCCGTTAGCTGCTTCACCAATAATCTTAGCTTTAATGTTTTTAGCATTATCACCTGTAATTTGGCTTTCTAAGGCTGCGGGAATCAAGATATCGCACTCTAACTCAAGAGCATCTTTATTTGAAGGAAGTGTTTTTGAATTTCCAAACCCGATAATACTACCCGTTTCTTTTCTAAACTCCATCAGAGCTGTCAAATCAATTCCTTTTGGATCGTAAATAGCGCCTTCCATTTCTGCCACGCCAACCATCTTCGCGCCTGCGCCAGTCATGTAAAGAGAAGCATGATAGCCCACATTTCCTAAACCCTGAACTACAAAAGTCTTTCCTTCAACACCCGTTTCAAGTCCAATCTTGTCCATGTCAGCTTTTACGCTACATGCTTCACGGATTCCGAAATAAACACCACGCCCCGTAGCTTCTGTTCTACCTCGGATTCCACCTTGTTGAATCGGTTTTCCCGTAACACAAGCTTCTGCGTTCAAGTCATCGCTCAACTGGCGATAGGTATCTAAAATCCAGCCCATTTCGCGAGCACCTGTTCCATAATCTGGTGCTGGCACATCAACGCCAGGCCCGATAAAGCCTTTTTTAATCAACTCGTAGGTATATCGACGCGTGATACGTTCTAATTCCGATACTGAATAATCGCGAGTGCTTATTTTAACACCACCTTTAGCTCCACCAAATGGTACATCTACAATTGCGCACTTGTACGACATTAAAGCTGCAAGAGCCATCGTTTCATCTTCATCTACTTTATGGCTGTAGCGAATTCCACCTTTTGTTGGGCTTTTATGATGACTATGCTCTACTCGCCAGCCTTCAATTACCTCTATCGTCCCATCATCTCTGCGTAATGGAAAAGTAACATGGTAGATAGTGTTACATATTTTTATCTGCTTTAGTAGACCTGGATGAAAGCGCGTATATACCGCTGCTTTATCGAAATTTTTGTTTACCTGTTCGTAGAATTTATAATCCGACATGCCGACTTATATTTGAGGTTTTTTAAAGTGTTTGATGTTCGGAATATTATCCCTCATAAACAAGGAAAAGCGCTTCCTATTTTAATTCTAACCTTTTTTCGATTGGCATCGATTCTGTTTCATTTTACTAATTAGATAGAAATTTTGGATAACGATTTTGATTGAATTTCTAACCGATACATTTAATAAGTAAAGGCGATGATAATCTGGTATTCAACCTTTATTTAGAGGGTCGCTTTTTTTAGGGTAAGAGTTCGTCCAAAATCGAATACATGCTCTTTTTGATGAATAGATTTAGTCAAAACTAATCACCCACTGGAAGCGAAACATGTAAATGATCGGCAGTACCAACATGACGGATGAGTTTAAACCCCATAAACTCTAGAGAAGATTGTAGTAGAAAATTTCTTACTTCAGAATGGCCTTTTGTTCTTAAATCTATGGCGTGTACGTAACCATCCGATTGTTTGTAATGCAACGAATTATTCAATGTTGCCAAGCCCATCTTTCCATAATCTTCAGGCGCTCTACTAATATCGGTAATCACCAACTTATCCTCCGCCAAGGTAGTTGTTGCAACCGCTACCCTAAGTATTGGATGAAGAGAACGATACACCGATTGAATTTCGCTAGATTTGGCATTCATACTTGAAAGGTAAAGTGTCCCATAAAGGCAGAAACCTGCCACTAATGCGCCAATGCCGGCAGATCCATATTTTATGAGAAGCTTTTTATTCTTCACGTTTCTAAATAGAAAAAAAATATACACTAACAGAAGTGAAACGGTGGCTAATATTCCGCCAACTAACGCCAACCAAGCGTTATAATCTTGTACAAGGTTCAGATAAACGGAAGTTCTAATCAATATAAAAAAGGGCATTATAATTAGTCCAAAAGCCAACCCTAACCAGATACAGATTTTTGCTACTCTTTTGCCAAATGTGGTTCGCTTCTTTTTCTCTTGTTGATGAAAATCATCTATTCTATATGAATGGACTCCATTTAGTAAATCATTTATATCTTCTTGGGAAATTTTTTCCATGCGCGCTTACACGCACATTACCACTCGGTTGTTACAATTGTCTGTTTGTACTTCGCATCAGAAAAGAAAAGCTCTGAAACATTATAATGAGAATAACCGCCATAATTATAGCTCGTGTGGGATTCGCGTAAATGGCCTGCCCCATATTATTTAAATTGAAAGCTATTAACAGCCCTGAATTAAATATTGCCATGCTTGAAGCCCAAGAAACGCGCATCCACATGGCAAAACCTGATAGTATTGAAACTAAGCCTACTACTAATTGTGCGATGTGCTTAAAAACGGGAATGTCTTCGTTTACAAATTCAAAAAGCTCACCTGACTCTGTATTAATCAGCGTAATTATTGCACTAATCGACATATATAACCCAACGGTTACGAGAAAAAAAACTAAGAAATTGGTGATGTTGCGATCTTTTTTATTCATCTAACTACATAATTACATTCTGATGGGCTTTTGTGAATGCTTAGACCATCGCAGTCCAATTTGTTCCCTCGTTTTTGCAATTACTTTCTGTTTATAAACACATCTATAGTAAAGAGCACAGACATGGCAGAAACAGCTCCGTAGAATCCATAGCCAGCTAGTCCAAATTCGAATGCTATTATCCCACCAAATAATGAGGCAGCTATTCCAGCCCCAATGCTTTTTAAAGGTTTCATTCCCTTTTTTCTTAAAGCTAGGTTACTTAACCAACCAATTGCCGCGCCTATAACTAAAAGCGAAAAAATCGTAAAAAACATACACTCACTCCATACTTTAATGTCATCATTGCTTTTTTAAACAACTATTACATCTCCTTGTTCCAAATCAGTGCTAAGTCAGGAGTTTTTTGATTACTTTGAACGTTCCTTTCTAAAACCATAACGCATATAATTATTTATGAAACACTTATCAGCAATATTCATACTACTTTTAGCATTCAATGCTTGTACGAGCCCTGAAAACACCACCGATAAGGCTAGAAAGATTCACGAAAGAGTAATCACCTTAGATACTCACGCTGATATTAACACTTCCAATTTCACTGCCGAGAAGAACTATTCTCAAGAGCTTTCAACGCAGGTTAATTTGCCAAAAATGAATGCTGGTGGGTTAGATGTAGCCTTTTTTATCGTGTATACCGGCCAAAGTGACCTTACCGAAGATGGTTTTGATGCCGCTTATGAAAATGCTATCAGTAAGTTTGATGCTATTCACCGCCTAACTGAAGAACTTGCTCCAGACGAAATTGAACTCGCTCTTACTTCTGATGATGTTCGTAGAATTGTCAAATCAGGTAAGAAAGTAGCTATGATTGGTGTTGAGAATGGCTATCCAGTTGGTTCAGACATCTCAAGAGTTCAAGAGTTTTATGAAAGAGGCGCTCGTTATATGTCTCTAGCGCATAACGGACATAGCCAGCTTAGTGATTCAAACACAGGAGAAAGAGACGATGTTTGGCTGTATAATGGTTTAAGCGATTTAGGAAGAGAAGTTATCGCTGAAATGAACAAATGGGGCATTATGATTGACCTTTCTCATCCATCGAAATTGGCAAATATGGAAATGATGCGCCTTTCAAAAGCTCCTGTCATTGCTTCACATTCTTCGTCTAGATCAGTAAACGATGTGAGTCGTAATTTGGATGACGAAGAGCTGATGATGCTTAAAGAAAATGGCGGCGTTGTGCAGACAGTAGCATTTAAAAGCTATGTGAACTCTGAAAAAGATGCAGCTTATCAAGAAGAAGCTCAAAAAGTTACTGCTAGAGTTGCAGAAGAAATGGACTTTAAAATTATTCCACGAAGCGAAATGAGAGCTTTAAGTGGCGAAGAACGTGATGCTTATTTCGCACAATACAGCGCTGTGCGTGAAAAAGCAGCTCCAATTATTGCAGAAGAAGTAAACAAAGTTGCTCCTCCTGTAGATGTTAATGACTTTGTTGATCACCTCGACTACATGGTAAATTTAATTGGTATCGACCATGTTGGTATTAGCTCCGACTTTGACGGCGGCGGCGGCGTAGAAGGCTGGAACGACGCTTCAGAAACGTTTAACGTAACGCTAGAGCTTGTTAACCGAGGTTATACCGAAGAACAAATTGAGAAGCTTTGGAGCGGCAATTTACTACGAGTGCTAGACGAAGTTCAGAAAGTAGCAGCTGAGATTCAGGCTGAAATCTAAACTACTTTCTAGTTTACTACTTTTAAATATTACACAAAGGGTTCCAAATAATTTTGGAACCCTTTTTTTGTGATTACTTTTCTCTCGTTACATAACTCCGCAGCGTAAAGCATTCTGTAAGCTCCTACTTACGATGGTGGTTGTGCTTTGCGTTATTTCTTGCTCGTTATTTAAAAACACCGCTTTTATTGATAGTCAAATGGGCTACTTGTGACTATTCTATGTTAAAGCCCTAGATTCCTGCCTTCACAGGAATTACGTTGATGGTGTTCAGAAGTGGGAATTACGTTTTTGCCATATTCAAGATCGAGCCTGTGTGGAATAATTACTCCTTGCGGAGACGTCGATTCCATTGCGTTCTTTCTTCGCCAATAATTCTAAACGTCTATATGATTTGGTGGGCCAATTAACACCCTGGGGCTTATAAATCTCTAGATGCTTTGTGAGAAATCTATATATTATTTCTGTCAGCGAATTAACTGACATCTACAAGGATGACAGATGTTGTTTGTTATTTCCGATTCCGTTCGCTTTTTCTGAATTTGGGAATAATGTATCTCCCTCGGGGGGAGACAGAATTCGCGCTTGCGGTAATTCAGATTCCTGCCTTCGCAGGAATGACGTTGATGGAGTTCAGAAGTGGGAATTATGCATCATTCTCCAATCTTATATCCTACGTCTTGTATCGTACGCTTAGTAGCAAAAAAAGCCCTGATGAATTAACATCCGGGCTTTGAGATTTTTTAATAAAAGAATCTTTGTTTAAATCTCTTCGCTGTTTCTGCCTTTAAGCTTCTTCCAAGCGTAAGCACCACCTGCCGCTGCTAGCAACGTCAATCCTCCGTCAATAGGAGCTTGATCAGGTGTGGATGGAAGCCCTGGAGGCTGAGCCATCACAAATTCAGTAACAAAAAGGAGAATCGCGGTAAACGCAAATAATAATCTTGATTTCATAAAAATAGATGTAAGAGTTAAGATTTAAGAATTAAGACGTAAAACGTAAGACTAGTGTCTTACATCTTACATCTCATATCTTAGGTCTATTTGATTAAAGTCATTTGACGTGTAATCGTTTGGCCAGCTGTACTTAAACGATAGAAATACATCCCGCTTGATAGGTTTTGTGCATCCCAAGTAATAGAATACGAACCCGCGCCTTTAACTTCATTTACTAGGTTTGCAACTTCTTGCCCCATCGTGTTATAAATTTTTAGGCTTACTAAACCACTTTTACCAATCGAATAGTTAACCGTTGTTGTTGGGTTAAATGGATTTGGATAGTTTTGCTCTAGAGCAAAATCACTTGGAAGTTCGTTTGGTTCGTTACTTACTACTGCTTTTGAGCGAATAACTAAAGAAAAACGGTTCCCTTTGCTCGCTTTCTGCTTTTGTGGTGTAATAGCTTCAAACATAGAACCTTTTTTCTCCTGCTTAATTCCGCTGTTGCTCGTAAAGCTATAGCTTTCTTCGGTTCTAACATCTAAACGAATTTGTTCTTGGTAATCTACAAACTCAATTTCCCAGTCAGACGGGATGTTATCTAAAGCAGGCCACGTAATGGTCATATCTTCAGATCTTTCTACCCAATTGCTACCTTCAACTTTCATAGCGCTGATTGAAATCGGAATTTCAATTTCACTCTCTAACTCACGAGGAAGGTTATTGATATCGAGTAAACGACCCTCTGATTCTGAAGCAATGCTAATGTAGTTCACAAAATCGAGAGGAGTTAGCTTAGCCGCATCCATGTTATCATCGCCCATTTTGCCTTCTGGAGTAAAACTGAAATACGCTTGGCTACGCTGTGTTTCGCTTTCAATTTTGAAGCTCATTACAGGAGAAGGTTCAGACTTATATAGCGTGCCGCCTGTAGATTTATCTGCTTCTTTGATAGTAAGCACAGGTGCTATACCTACAGCATCATTTTGTACCCAAAAACCTTGGAAAGGTGCAATTAAGCCGTCTGTTAAACCACCAGCAACGCCACTCCAAGTAATGTATCCTGGTAAAGACGAATCATAAACCCAAACAGAAGTGTTTACATCTACACGAGTAAAGCTATCACTGTCTATCGTACTATTGTACGGATTTCCTACAAGTGTGTAAGTGTCAGCTCCCGTAGATATTGTTGGAAGAATGCTACCTGCATTTGCTGTTCCAGCTACTGAAAGTATTTTTGGGAAACCAGCATCGTCATCAGAAGCGTCGTAATCGTCATCGCTGTAAACATACGCTGCAAAGCCCACACCTGTTGGCATAGTTGCTGTTAAGTCATCTACAGTAACAAAACTTGACCCGTTGAACGACATTACACTTGCGCTTCCTGTAGTTACATCAGCGCCTGTGGCAATACCTTGAGTCCAGATGTCGCCCAATAAATCGTCGTAGGTGTTATCTGACGTTGGTGAAGAAAGTAATCTCCAACCTGCTATGCCTTTAATTGTAGTAAAGTTACCTGATTCATAAGCAGCAATACCATGTTCAGGATCAACTGCATAAACATCGAAAGATCCATCTGAGTTAACACGAACGGCTGCATCACCTAGATATGATGTAGCACCATCAGTATCACCCAATACTGGTGAAGTAAAATATAAAACGGGTGATGTTGCATTATCTACATTAAAAACCTGCACTCGACCGTTATCATCTGTAGTAGTATTATTTATTCTTGTGGTATATACTGCAATATAATCTTCTCCATCTAACTGAAAAGTTTTTAAACCACCTCTTGAAGTTGTACCAGTTTGTGTAATTTCACTACCTGTTACATACACACCGGTACTTGTGAATCTTTGGATTTTTGATCCGTGCCCTGCTACATAAAAATCTGATGATCCACCTGTGGTTAAAGGCACTGCTACTGGACTTGTCGCCATTGCAGTTCCTCCAGTTAGTGTTATTTCATTTGAACTCCAAGTAGCTCCTTGGTCGGCTGTAGTAAAAACAAAAACAGTACGAGAATCATTTACAGGAATCCAAACTTCGGCAGTATTATCCGCGACAGAACCAACAACTGTAAACTTATTACCTACTTTTAATGCGGATCCTGGTGTTAAAGTCGCAACCTCTGTAAGCGCCCCTCCACTTACATCTCCCATATACAATTTAATGTCAGTAATTGCGGCTCCACTAGTATAATTGACAGAAAAAACCTTTCCATCTGTAGATACCTCTATATCCCATGCATGAGGCCAATTACCAAGTACACCAGAAGCATCAAAGGCAGTTCCTGGCGTTACATCAGCACCTGTAGATGCGTCCACTACAGAAATTACTTTAGAGCTACCTCTCAAATAATAGAGTAGTCCATCATGGTAAGCCATTCCTCTTACATAAGAGTCTATAAAACTTGGTTTGGTTTCTGCAGCTCCAGTCCTGGAAGTTCTTTCCCATTTTGTTTCCATGTTTTGAGCATTAGCTTGTATAGTAAAAGCGCCAATCATAAAAGCGCTTGCACACAAGCCACATAAATATTTTTGTAGAGTTTTTTTCATAGTGCCTCGAATTTTGACTTATTGTTGTATTTTAGACGCACCAATCCCACGCTAAAAAGCTTGGATTTTTAATTTTGTGCGTTGTACCGTCTCCGTATTCTTGAAATGATTGCCTTCCTTCTAACAAGTTGACTTCTTGCCCTAAATCAATCACGACTACCTCGAATATTTCATATTATTTTCAATCCACAAAGATAAATCTTCGATTTTAGTACTGTAATACAATGTTTTACAAAATATTTACAATAGTTAAGGCTCAATATCTAAATGTAAATTTAAGTAAAATTATATAATTAACTAATTTTCAGATAATTAACATGGCTATTCGCTTATGGGAATTGAACCTCGTCATGAACGCTAGTGAGCAAATCATATCATGGCTAAAGAAAGAACTCTGTATTTGCTGAACTACTAGTTATTACCACAAATAAATCCACCATTAAGAGAGTTTCCTAGTCAGATTCTTTGTTAAAACCTAGATTCCTGCCTTCGCAGGAATGACGTAGTTTTGTGTTGGTTGGGAGTAAATAAAATCTCACAGTCGTCTCGCGGCGCATGCCCGAGATCTAGATTTTTAGAGAGGGATGCATTGTAATTCTAATTCCAGACACCTGACCGCTCAGGGATTGTAGATGCTAAGTAATTCGTTGATAGAAATAACTTTTGATTTCCTTCAGAGTGTCAATACGCCCACCAAACCACATCG
>TARA_R110002096_G_scaffold113779_23_pt1 | contig 35772 bp, 33 predicted proteins | sample TARA_R110002096 | Tara Oceans TARA_R110002096 (sample SAMEA4397295) | marine metagenome | biome: Polar Biome; feature: [DCM] deep chlorophyll maximum layer (ENVO:01000326); material: water (ENVO:00002006), including particulate matter (ENVO:01000060) such as... | depth 35 m
ATCATGCCCGAAGCGCGGGATCTGTATGATAAGATTTGCGCCACGCAAAATGCCTTTGTTCAGGATCAGGTGGTTATTGAACGGGATGACATTAATCTGAATTTGATGGTGCGGATTACAGCAGAGACCAAGAATGATGAAATCCAGGGGTTTGTGATTGCCTTTGATGATATCACTGAACAGGTTGCGGCACAGAGAAATGCGGCCTGGGCCGATATTGCCCAGCGCATCGCCCATGAAATCAAAAACCCGCTCACCCCCATTCAGTTGTCGGCAGAACGGCTAAAACGTAAATACCTCAAGGAAATCAGCAGCGATCCCAGCGTATTTATTCAGTGTACCGATACGATTGTCCGTCAGGTGGGGGACCTGCGGCGGATGGTTGACGAATTTTCTTCCTTTGCCCGTCTGCCGGCGCCGATTGTGCAATTGGAAAATCTGAACGAGTTGACGAAACAAGCCTACTTTATGCAGGAGGTGGCCAACAGCGATATTGAATTCACGCTGGACTGCCCTGAGATCCCCTTGACCATAGAATGCGATAGTGGGCAGATTGGCCAGGCCTTGACCAATCTGATTAAGAATGCGACGGAATCGATTGCCGCCCGCGAAAGCGCCTGTAAAAACGATGAAGGACATTATCAGGGGCAGATCAATGTATCACTGGTTGAAAGCGCGGCGGATATTCGGGTTGTGATCTGTGATAACGGGCTCGGGTTGCCAGAACATCTAATGGATAAACTGACGGAGCCGTATATCACCACCCGGTCAAAGGGTACGGGGCTTGGGCTGGCGATTGTGAAGAAAATTATGCGGGATCATGGGGGCGACCTCGTGTTGCAGAACAATGAAGACGCAGGGGCAACGGTTACCCTGTTGTTTGTTAAAAACAGGCCGGCGACCGCAGATCGGCCAAGTCGTGATGATAGTGTTGAAGAGAATGTAAGGATGGTGCATGGCGCTTGATATTTTGGTGGTCGATGATGAAGCCGATATCCGGGATTTGATTTCCGGGATATTGGATGATGAAGGCTATGAGACCCGCACAGCAAAAGACAGTGATACGGCCCTTGCGGAAATAGAGGCGCGGCGTCCGTCGCTGATCATTCTTGATATCTGGCTTCAGGGCAGCCGTCTTGATGGTTTGGAAATCCTCAAGGTCATTAAAAAAATGCATGAAGACCTGCCGGTGATCATCATCAGTGGGCATGGCAATATCGAAACGGCCGTGGCCGCCATTAAATATGGTGCGTATGATTTTATCAGCAAACCGTTCGAGACTGACAAGCTGCTGATTCTGGTCGAGCGTGCGACAGAAGTCGACAAACTGCGCCGTGAAAATACCGAACTCAAGGAAAAAATGGGGTTTGATGTCGGGCTTACCGGCAGCTCTTCGGCGATTAATCTGGTGCGCAACACCATTGATAAAGTTGCCCCCAGTGGCAGTCGTGTCCTGATATCAGGACCTTCCGGCTCTGGCAAGGAGGTGGTCGCGCGGCTTATTCATAAGCAGTCGAAACGCGCTAAAGGATCGTTTGTGGTCATTAATGCGGCAAGCATTTCTCCGGATAATATGGAAAGTGAACTTTTCGGGGTCGAAGAAGACGGACTGATCAAAAAAACCGGTGTTTTTGAGCAGGCCCACGGGGGAACGTTGTTTATCGACGAAGTGGCGGACATGCCACAAAATACCCAGGCCAAAATTCTGCGGATTCTGACGGACCAGACATTTGAGCGTGTGGGCAGCAACAAGAAGGTTCTGGTTAACGTGCGGGTGATCAGCGCCACCAGTAAAGACCTTCGGGAACAAATCAATAATAATCTGTTTCGGGAAGACCTGTTCCATCGCCTGAGTGTGGTCCCGGTACGGGTGCCACCGCTTATTCAGCGGCGCGAGGATATTCCCGCTCTTGTCGGGCAAATCATGGGACAGTTGGCGGCAGGAACCGGTGTGACGCCGAAAAATACGGACCCCGATGCGATGGCGGCCTTGCAAGCCCATGAATGGCCCGGTAATGTGCGGCAGCTTCGCAACGTGGTGGAGCGCTTACTGATCATGTCGGCAGATAGTGATACGATTACGATTGACATGTTACCATCGGAAATTGTTTCCGATGTTTCGGTGGTTCGGCCGAGCATGAATAATGATATCATGTCTTTGCCGTTGCGGGACGCCAGAGAGAAATTCGAAAGAGAATATCTCAAGGTGCAGGTCAGGCGGTTCAATGGTAACATATCGCGGACGGCGGAATATGTCGGTATGGAACGCTCGGCGCTGCATCGTAAGCTCAAGAATCTCGGGCTCGCGGGAAGTGATAAAAATAACACCGAATAGGGTGAGGGTTTGATATGAAGGTTATCGTTTGTGGCGCCGGACAGGTTGGGTTTAACATTGCGCGTCATTTGGCCAGTGAGCAGCATGATGTGACTGTGATTGACCGCTCTCCGGATCTGATCGCCAAGATTCAGAGCTCTTTGGATGTTCAGGCGGTGGTCGGTTATGCCTCTCATCCCGATTTGCTTGAAAAGGCCGGGGCCAGCGACGCGGATATGATCATTGCCGTAACCTTGTTTGATGAAGTCAACATGGTGGCCTGCCAGGTGGCACACTCCCTGTTTGGGGTGCCGAAAAAAATTGCCCGGGTGAGGGCGCAGAATTACCTTGATCCCGTGTGGCAGGATTTGTTCAGCCGCGATCATATGCCTATTGATGTGATTATTTCTCCTGAAATCGAAGTGGCGCAGGCGGCGATCAGGCGTCTGGAAGCGCCCGGCGCCTTTGACATGGTGCCGTTCTGCGATGGCCGCGTGCGGGCTGTCGGGGTCCGTCTGAAAGAAGACTGCCCGGTGGTCGATACGCCGCTGCGCCAGTTAACGGAACTGTTCCCCGATCTTAATATCGTGGTGACGTCAGTGTTGCGCGACGGTAAGCTGATCATACCATCAAGCAATGATCAGTTGCTGGTGGGAGACAATATCTATTTTGTATCTGAAGATTCGCATGTCGAGAGGGCGCTAAGTGTTTTTGGGCGTGATGAAGAAGAGGCGCGGCGTATTGTCATTGTTGGCGGTGGTAATGTCGGCGCGTTTATCGCCAAGCAGCTGATCGATAACAATGCCAAGATACAGTTAAAAATTATTGAGCAGGACGCCAAACAGGCCAAGGCCGTGGCCAAGGAAATCCCAAGTGCAATTGTCTTGCATGGTGATGCGCTGGATGTGGATATTCAGAAAGAAGCCAATGTAAAGGCGGCGGAAACCATCATCGCGGTGACCAATGATGACAAGGTCAATATCCTGTCATCCTTGCTTGCCAAACAGGCCGGCTGTCGCCGGGCGATTACCTTGATCAACAATCATAGTTTGGGGCCATTGACCTATTCGGTGGGCATTGATGCTTTTGTTGATCCCCGCCAGACGACGGTTTCCAGTATTCTGCAGCATATGCGCCGTGGCCGGATCAGGTCACTGCATACCATTGCCGGTGGGGCGGCGGAAGTTCTGGAGGCGGTGGCGTTGGAAACGTCACCATTGGTCGGAAAGCCGCTGCGTGATATTCGTTTGCCGGAAGGCATTATTGTGGGTTCTGTGGTGCGGGATACCAAGGTCATTGTGCCCAGGGGGGGGACGATTATCAAACCGGATGATATTGTGGTGGTCTTTTCGCGGCAGGAAAAAATCAGAAAAGTCGAAGAGCTTTTCTCTGTTCGTCTTGAATATTTCTAAAATGAACGCGAAAGGGCGAATATGGTCGTAAGAATCGGCAATATTATCGGATATATGCTGGTGGTTCTCGGCTTCTGTGAACTTTTTCCTATCGTGGTGGCCTTGTCCACAGGCGAGCATAGCCTGATTTTACCGTTTTTCATCAGTGCATTATTTACGGTGTTTGTTGGCGGCGCCTTGTATCTTTCCTTTCAGAATCCGCAGGATCGGGCGTCCCGACATGAAGTGATTCTGGTGATGGTGGTGATCTGGCTCGGGGTGCCGCTTTTTGCATCTTTGCCGTTCATGATTACCGGTTTTATGACCAAATTGACGGACGCCTATTTTGAAGCGACATCCGCCTTGACCACGACAGGATCAAGCCTGGTGGTTAATCTGGACCTTGTGCCACAAACCATTCTCTTCTGGCGCGCCTTTCTGCAGTGGATTGGGGGCGTTCTGGTTTTTTCCATGGCGGTCGCCATATTGCCGTTGTCATCAATCGGGGGGCTGTCACTGTTCCGCAGCGTATTGCCCCACGGGGAAGGCGATGACTTGCTGGCGCGGATCAGATATGCTTTTACTCCCTTGTTTAAAGTTTATCTGATGATGACAGTTGCCTGCATCCTGTTACTTGTCCTATCGGGGATGGGGGGCTTTGAAGCGATGTTGTTGTCGATGGCGACATTATCGAGTGGCGGCTTCACCAGCCAGGGCATGGCCGGGGGAAATATGATGCGGGGCATTACGGAATTTATTTTGATGCCCTTTATGTTATTTGCGGCCACCAATATGACCTTTCATTGGGCTTTCTTGCAACGGGGTCGGGTGAAGTTATACCGGCAAGATCCTGAAATACGTCATTTTTATTATATTTTAATGGTGGCGGTGTTGTTTATTTTCCTCAGCCTGGTCACGGTAAAGGAGTTGAGCGATGTCGGGATTTGGGACAAAATCAGAATCGCGTTATTCACGGCGGTATCCAGCATATCGACAACCGGATTTTTACCGGATCAGGCAACGCGATTGCCGTTGGCGGTTGTGGTGATTTGCATGATTTTATTGTTTGTTGGCGGTACCACGGGGTCCACGGCGGGCGGCTTTAAAATATTGCGTATCAACATTATGAAACGTTTGGCGGACAAGGAAATAAGCCGTCTGACGCATCCCAGCGGGGTCACCCCGGTTACTTTTGGTGATCAGGTGGTGCGTAATGATACGATGGTGTCCATTTGGGCGTTACTGTTTCTGTTTATTGCCGCTTTGGCAGTGGTGACTATTATATATGGCTCTTTGGGATACAGCCTGCAGACCAGTTTTGGCCTTAGCGGCACCAGCCTGTTCAGTGCCGGCGGACTGATTCCGGTGATTAGTCCGGATTTCGTGGGATATCACAGTTTGTCTTATGCGGCGAAATGGGTAAGTTCTTTCACAATGATCCTCGGACGATTGGAAGTCATCGCCATTCTGGTTTTGTTTATGCCGTCTTTCTGGAAAAATTAGAACTTTTGAAAATATTTCATTCTATCGGTTTCAAGAATGAATAGCCTGTGATAAAGTACGCCAACGAGTGATTTGTTCTTAAAAAGCAATAATGAATCTATAAACAGAAGAATGGATATTACATATGTCTGAAAAAAACCATAACTTACAGGACTCCTTCCTAAACCATATCCGCAAAAACAAAACACCAATCACCGTTTTTCTTGTTAACGGGGTGAAACTGCAAGGTATCATTACCTGGTTTGACAATTTTTGTATTTTACTGCGCCGCGATTCAAGCGTACAATTGGTTTACAAGCATGCCATTTCAACCATCATGCCAGGCGGACCAATTTCTTTGTTTGACCCTGCCGATGAAGAAGGCAAAGAATAGTATCTTATTCTATGACAGAATTATATGACTGAACGGACCGATTCTAATACGCTGAAGTTCCGTAAGAAAAAAATAGATCTGGACTGGGGAAAGTCGACCAAAGAGGACGACATTTCCCCGGATCACGTGGCGGGGGCCAATGTGCTGGTCCTCCACCCCCATCTAAAAAAACGTCTTTCCAACAGTGGACTCTCACGCCCTTCTCATAAAACGGCAACCTCGGCCCTCAGGTCACCGGAAGCCCGCCTTGAGGAGGCTGTTGGTCTGTGTGAAGCGCTGGATTTGCATGTCGTGCATGCGGTGTTGCTGCAACTGTCCAAGCTGGTGCCTGCAACCTATATGGGGCAGGGGAAACTTGATGAAATGGCGGCGCTGATTGCGGCGGATGATATTGAACTGGTGATTTTCGACTGCGAATTGACACCGGGACAGCAACGCAATATCGAACGCATCCTGAAAGTCAAAGTGATAGATCGAACCGGTCTTATTCTGGAAATTTTTGGCGAAAGGGCGCAAACCAAGGAAGGTGTGCTGCAGGTTGAACTTGCGCATCTGACCTATCAGAAAAGTCGCCTGGTCCGGTCCTGGACCCATTTGGAGCGCCAACGTGGCGGTTTCGGCTTTATGGGAGGACCTGGTGAATCCCAGATTGAATCTGACCGCCGTATGATCAGCGACCGTATCGGCCGCATCGGCCGGCAGCTTGAAGAAGTCAGTCGAACCCGCAAACTGCACCGTGCAGGCCGCCAGAAACAGAAATTTCCTGTGGTGGCCATGGTTGGTTATACCAATGCCGGAAAATCAACCTTGTTCAATTATCTGACCGGCGCCAGTGTGATGGCGGAAGACTTGTTATTTGCCACTCTTGACCCGACGATGCGGGAAATCGATCTGCCCAATGACAAGAAAGCGATTCTGTCTGATACTGTCGGTTTTATCTCTCAGCTGCCGACCCAGCTGGTCGCGGCCTTTCAGGCGACCCTGGAAGAAGTTGTGGAAGCTGACCTGATCCTGCATGTGCGCGATATATCCCACCCCGACACCGAAGCTCAACGCGAAGATGTCATGACCATTCTCCATTCACTGGGTCTTGAAGAGGGGCCGGAATGTGCCATACATGAAGTGTGGAGCAAGATTGACCTGTTAAGTACAGAGCAGAGGGCGACGGTGGAAAATCTGGCGGCGCTGAAGGGCAATGTCAGTTTGTTGTCGGCGATTACCGGTGAAGGATGTGAAGAGTTCCGCATCAAGCTTAATGACCTTCTGGCCAGCGGGGCAATAACCTTGAAGATTGCCTATAAACATCAGCAGGGGGCGGAAATGGCCTGGATGTACAAGAATGGCGAAGTGATCGCCCGGGAAGACGGAGAGACAGAAACGATCCTTACTGTACGGGTGGATCAAAAGCTTTTGGGCCGAATTGAGAAAGACACCCGGCTGGTGGGAAGGGTTATTGAGACATGAGCGGCGATATCATTGGTGAATTGGTGATTGATGTCGCCAAATCTGAGATAGTGCCGCGCTATAATAATCTGAAAGAGGCTGACATTGCTGCCAAGTCGCCGGGCGATATGGTAACGATAGCGGATCTCGCGGCAGAGAAGGCCCTGACACGGGCGCTGAAACGGGAATATCCGACAGCGATTATCGGCGGCGAAGAAAGCATTAGTGAGGCGCCGAACTTGTTGGCGGAGATCACCACAGCGGATCACGCCTTTCTGATTGACCCTGTGGACGGGACCAATAACTTTATCAAGGGCGATCCGCGTTTTGCGCTGATGCTGACAGAGCTCAGAAAAGGGCAGGTTGAAGCCGCCTGGATTTACCTTCCGGTGACGGAAAAACTGGCTTCTGCCCGGAAGGGTGAGGGCGCACGGCTCAATGACCGTAAAGTTGTCACCCTGGCGCCGGCATTTGAGCCGGCGAAGATGGTCGCTGCGGCCCACCTAAAGCGGTTTCCGCCGGAAATCCGCCGTCTTGCAGAGCATAATCTGAAAGATTTTAAGGAAAATCGACCGGCTTTTTGCGCCGGACATGATTATATCATGTTGCTGGAAGGGGCTAAGGATTTCTCGGTCTATTACCGGACGCTGCCTTGGGACCATTTGCCCGGAGGGTTTATTTTTACCGAAGCCGGAGGGTATGTGCGTACCCTGTTTGACCAGAAGAAATATCGTATCGGTATTCAGGATAAGGGGCTTCTGTCTGCGCCGTCAGAAGCGTTATGGCATAAAATTCGCCAAAGTGTTTTCCCGGACCGTTTTACCAGTTCATAAATTTTTGCCGGCCTTTTCGCGTTTTTTAACGGTGTTCCAAAGTTGGTCCATGTCGTCGAGGGACAGGTTTTCAAGGGACGTGTTTTCTGCCAGAGCCAGTATTTCTACCTGACGGAAGCGCCGTTCGAACTTATGATTTGCTGCGCGTAGAGCCTTTTCGGGATCAAGGTTGAGGTGGCGCGCCAGATTGGCATAAACAAACATCATATCGCCGAATTCTTCTTCGATTTCCGCGGTTCTGTCATTGCCCTTGTCGGCCTCCACCAGTTCATGAGAGAGTTCGGCCATTTCCTCGTTGAGTTTATCAAGCACCTGTGCCGTATCGGGCCAGTCAAACCCCACCCGCGCGGCCCTGTTTTGCAGTTTGATCGCCCGGGTGAGGGCCGGCAGGGCCGGGGTAACGCCGTCAAGGACACTGGCGGTACGGTCTTTGGCTTTTCTTTCCTGGGCCTTTTGTTGTTCCCAGGCAATGGTTTGTTCGCGGGCGTTACGATGTTGTTCGTCACCAAAGACATGAGGGTGACGTCGGGTCATTTTGGCGCAGATGCTGTGCACCACATCGGAAAAATCGAAATGCTTTGCTTCTTCGGCCATGCGGGCGTGAAAGACCACCTGCAACAAGAGATCGCCAAGTTCTTCTTTCAGATGCGGCATATCATTATGCTCGATGGCTTCTACCACTTCATAGGCTTCTTCAATGGTATAGGGGGCGATGCTGCTGAAGTCCTGTTCTATATCCCAGGGGCAGCCGCTGTCCGGATCGCGCAGCTGCGTCATAATATTGAGGAGATCGTCGATGGTCGCTTTGCTCTCTGACATGATTTACCCTTGCTGTCATTTTGCCTCAGGGTATATTTTATTATGGCGGAGGGAAAGGGCGAAAATACAAAAAGACGCCCCGGTTCAGGGACGTCTTTAAGGCAGTAGACGGGGTCTGAAGTTATAGGCTGACATTATCGCTTTTGATGGGTAACCCTTGGCTGCTTAAGGCCTGTAGCCAGCGTTTTGCCTCGCCGACATCATGGGGGCTCGGTTGGACACCGGGGGCAAGACGTCCTTCGGCAACGGCCATGACCGCCTGCGCCACCGTGAGAGATACACAAGTGGCCATGGCGGAATTGAGGTCGGCACCGGCATGATCCAGCGACAGGGACCCATGCCAGGGGGCGCCGCCATCGTTCGGGGTGGCGGTCAGGGCCACATGCAGGACGACCCTGTCCTGTTCGCCTTTTTTGTAGGGATGGTCACGCCATAATGTGTCTGACAGGCTTTTCAGTTCATCCAGATCGGCATGCTCGACAGTTGCGAAGATATCCTTCCAGGCGTTTTTCCAGCCATTGAGGCGCAGGGTTCCGCGTACGAAGGTACGAAGGTTCTTTTCATTCCCCAGACCATATTCATCAACATAGGGCAGGCTGTTGCGGTTGGCATAAACCTCGAATGTTTCACCGTCGAGATCAAGGCTGGTTACCTCTTCCCAGGCCCGGGCGATGTCATGAGGGGCGCCGTTCTTGATCATACGGGCCGGATTTTTTAATGCCGTCATGACACCAAGAGGTGTCCAGCTGAATTTATAGGTGAAGGGAGTATTTTCAACAGGAATGCCCCCACAATAGGAAATGAAATCTATGGCGTGTCCCTGATCAAGAACACCTGCCGTTCTCGCCGCATCCACCAGAACATGGGTAAAAAGATGATCTATCCCGGGATCTAGACCCACTTCATTGACAATGCTGAGGCCTTTGGCGCAGGCTTCGTCCTGTAGCGCCAGCATGTCGTCAGACAAATAGCTGGATGTCACCATATGGCAATAGTGGGCGAGGGCAAGCTTTGCCACCTGTACATGAAAGGCGGCCGGCAGCATGGAGATGATAATGTCACCTTTGGACAAAGCTGAACAGAAGTGGTCCAGACGCGCCGCATCGTTAAGATCAAGCAACCCAATCTCGAAACGATTGGTTGGGTCCAGATGGCTGTTCAGCATTTCAGCCCGGTCAGATGTCATATCCCATACGGTCAGCCTGACGCCTTGACGGGCCAGGGCCATAATACCCGGGCCGGAAGATAACCCGGCCCCGATCCAGTGAACGGCGGCGGTTGGCTGAGATGTATTTTCTGACATTAGGCTGTTTCCTGTTGTTTAAGGGAAAGGCTTTGCTCTGCTTCAAGTTTTGAAACGGCTTTGGAGAAACTGTGGGCTGCTGCCTGCCAAACAGGGTCCTTATCTCTTATTTTCAAGTTTTTAAGGTGGGGGAGAAGAAGACCGGCGAATTCCTCGCTGGCTTCCCTGGGCAGCAGTGAGGGCAGGTTATCAATGGCGATAATATCGACTGTTGTGGTCTTATTTGATCCTTCCACGGTGATGTAAGGCTGGTCCCAGGTGGTAGTGTCATGATAAAGCGGGATCGGATTATAGGCGCTGAACGGATCACAGGAAACATCGGCAACGACCGACAGGCGCGATTCTGTGCGGAGATCTTCCTTGCGCAGAAATGCCGGGACATCACCGAGAATAAAGGCGCAATTGATCAGGATATCATGATCAAGCAGGGCCGCCCGGTCGATGTTCTCAGTTTGGGCGCGGCCCCAACATGTGACGTGGGCGCCGTGTTCTTCCATGATTTCGATAGCGCCTTTGCCGCAACGTCCATGCGCCCCGATAATCAGAACTTTTGGATCCTTGCCTGACGTCTTGGCCGCAGAAATCGTTTCCCGCAACAGGGTGGCGTTATCAAATGGTGTAAGGCCCTGGTCTAGGTAACGCGGCGCGCCAGACTGTTTGTTATGCCAATGGATCAGGGCGAGAGCTGCTCCCATGTAACCAGCGAAATACCCAAAGGCAACTACCCGTCGGTTATCCTCAGAGACCATATATTCAATATCGAGCAGATCTCCGCCCCCTGTGGTGAAGCGGGAAATCGTATCCTGCCAGCCGGTCTGCTCTTTATAGGCATGGGCGAAATAAATATGGGTATTTTTCAGCTCATCCGGTTTTGACGGCAGTTCTTTCAGGCCGAGGATAATCGCTTCTTTTGGCGCAGCGGTCCAGGTTCCGCCGTCGACCATCTGACAGCCCGCATCAAGATAGGCCTGATCAGGAATGATGCGTTTCCCGGACTTTTCGACGACGACGTTATACCCGTCGTTGATAAGTTCAATGGCGCCTTGCGGCAGAAGAGGGGTCCGGCGCTCTGTCGTGCGGCTTTCGGCCCGTAACCATATGGTATCATTCATCATGGCATCCCTATATTTTATGTTTATATTCTCACTATGAAGGTAAGTTTACACCTTGTTTTTGCCGGTCAAAAGCCAGCAAAATGCATAAAAATCCGTCAAAATGCCGAAAACTTCGCGACAGTATGGGCAAAATGTCACCGCAGGGATTTCCCGAATAGAGAGGCCGTTTTTCTTTGCAATGATGCCACAGAGAGGGCATGTTGGGGACCGCAGACTTATATCAGGATAATATTATATGATCAAAAATGCCAAACGGGCATATGGGGCCAGCAAAAAAGCCTTTTGGCTCACTCTCGGGGGTATTGCACTGGCGTTGGGGTTGATCGGAATTCCATTACCCTTATTGCCGACGACACCGTTTCTTTTACTGGCGGTTTTTTGCTTTAGCCGCAGTTCAGAAAAACTGCATGTCTGGTTGCTTGATCACCCGCAATTTGGCAGGCCAATCCGTCAATGGCAGGACCATCGCGCCATCAGTCGCAAGAACAAGGTGCTGGCGGTTTTGTCTATGGTGGTTGTCTTTTTGGTTTCTTATGGGTTCTTTGATATTCCAGCGTATGCGCTGATGTCCCAAGCGATCATTTTGACGCTTGTGGCTTTGTTTCTCACTACGCGGCCAGAACCGCCGAAAGCAGGCGTGTCGGAAGACGGTATCATACAGGAACCGGAAGAGGGCCGTTCTTAAAAAAGGGCAGACGAGGATTCTACCTGCATCTGCCCAAAGAGATTTCAAGATACGTGCAAAGGGATTGGATTTAGCTATCCATTTGTGATTGCAGGTAGTTTTGTTCACCAATTCTGTCGATCAGGGCCAGATTGGTTTCCAGCCAGTCCACATGTTCTTCTTCTTCTTCAAGAATTTCGGCCATAAGATCACGAGAGACATAATCGCGGCAGGATTCGCAGTGGGCGATGCCTTCGCGCAGATCTTTCAGAGCGTCAAGCTCCAGATCCATGTCTCCCTGTAGGATTTCACGGACATTTTCACCGATGCGTAATTTGCCGAGGTCCTGAAGATTGGGCAAACCTTCGAGAAACAATACGCGTTTTATGACTTCATCGGCATGCTTCATTTCGTCAATCGACTCATCATACTCATGTTTTTCGAGCTTTTTCAGTCCCCAATCACCGCAGATGCGGCTGTGCAGGAAATACTGGTTGATGGCGGTCAGTTCATTCTTGAGTATTTTATTGAGATATTCGATGACTTTTTTGTCGCCCTTCATGGCACTGCTCCTGATGATTTAATAGGAGAGAACAATATACTTCACAGGGTGTAAAGTCAATGAAGGGAAGGGGTTAAGTATATAATATTAATAATGTTTATTAATATTAGGCAGGGATGGATGCCAGGTCTGCGCCGGACATTTCCTGATTACATATATCGCGCGCCATGCACAGGCATTTACCGCATTTTGGTTTGGCATCCAGACTTTCATAAATTTTCAATATGGAGGTTTTGCCGCCCACTTTCTGGGCCGCTTGACGTACAGCTGTTTCATTTAAAGCATTACATACACAAATAATCATCGGGGCATCTCCATATCTGATGTGTTTTTTATAATGTTAATGATAACTATTGTCAACAATAATAAGAATGCTTCTCATTAAGATTTTATGAAGTCGTTAAAAATAATGAAGTTTCGCCAGTTGATAATGTGGGGGATATGCTTAAATATGGTTTCTATACGCAAACCTTCATCCAGGAAGGTGATTTTTTCAAGAGGAAGTTATTTATGTCTGTGACCATTTATCATAATCCGAAATGCAGCAAATCCCGCCAAACTCTGGCGCTTCTGGAAGAACAGGGCGTCAGTCCGAAAGTTGTCAAATATCTTGAAGATGTCCCTTCAGCGGCGAAACTGGACGAAATCTTGACATTGCTGGATATTGAACCCCGGGACCTTATGCGGCGCAAGGAAAAGGAATATGACGAGAATAATCTTGCTGACGAGAATCTGAGTCGGGCGCAATTGATAGACGCCATGGTTAACTTCCCGCGTCTGATCGAACGGCCGATTGTTCTGGCGAATGGTAAAGCCGCCATTGGGCGACCGCCGGAAGATGTTCTGAAGATCATCTAGGATAATTTTTGATCCTGAGCTGAAACTGTAGATTTAAGAAGCTGCCGCGGGATGTCCTGCGGCGGCTTCTATTTTGGGATAGTGCAGAGCCAATGTCACGCCGCGCATCAGCAAAAAGAAGCTATAACTGAACCACAGTCCGTGATTGCCCCATACCGGCAGCAAAAAATACAGCGACAAGGCATAAAGCAACGTTGAAGTCACCATGCCGTTCCGCATGTATTTGCCGGCTGTCGCGCCAATGAAGATGCCGTCGAACTGGAAGCACCAGATGGATATCAGCGGCAGGACAATCACCCATATCAGGTAAATCTCCGCCGTCGCGCGCACGTCCGGCAGATTGGTCAGGGCGTTGATGATCTGATTGCCGAAAAGAAAATAAACCAAACTGAAGATGGCGGCGGTGACCAGAGCCCATTTGCTGGACACGATGACCACTGTTCTTAAGCCGGATCGGGATTTACGGCCAACTTCCTTGCCGACCAGTACTTCTGCCGCCTGGGCGAAACCGTCAAGCCCGTACGAGGTGATCATCTGAATATTCATCAGCAAAGCATTGGCGGCGAGGATCTGCTTGCCCATGCCGGCGCCGAGCAGGGTGAAGGCCGCCATAGAGCCCGTCAGACAGGCGGTGCGGAGAAAAATATCTCTGTTAAGGGCAAACAGTTTCATGAAAGCCACTTTATCGAACAAGTCTTCCCGGGCCCCGGCGCCCCATAAACTAATGCTGTAACTGCGCCTGCAATGGCGGGAAATCAGATACAGGGCAAACAGGCCGGCGATGAATTCAGCCAGCACTGTCCCCAGCGCTACACCTTCCACATCCATCCCCATGCCGTAAACAAACAGAATGTTGAAACAAATATTACTAACATTGAGCAGCAGTTGTACCCATAAAGCCTCTTTGGCCTTATGTAGTCCCAGCAGCCATCCGACGGCGGCAAAATTAAGCAAGGCGAAAGGCGCGCCCCAGATACGAATGGTAAAATATTGTGCGGCGAGGGCTTCAATATCTGAGCTGGCCTTGCTGATCGAGAAAATGGCTTGCGCAAGCGGCCATTGGATCAGAATAAACAGGGCGCCAATCCCCAGCGCGAGCAGGGCTGCCCGCAAATAGAGACGGGGAATGCCGGTCTTGTCTTCCCTGCCGTGGGCCTGGGCGGTGAGGCCAGTAGTGGCCATGCGGAGGAAATTAACACTGTTGAACAGGATGCTGATCATCATCGCCCCGAGCGCAATAGCCCCGAGATAACGCGGGTCCGGCAGATGGCCCATAATGAAGGTGTCGACCAACCCCAACAGGGGGACGGATATATTGGTGATGATGGCCGGGACAGCGATATGCCACATCTGGCGTGAATAGGTGTTTTGTTGCATGGCGACATACTATAGAGCAGGAAAATTTCTGCAAAAGGAAAGTTTATTCTTCTGTTATGTTGTGTAAAATACGAATTGAGTAAAATATGACTATTGGATAATTGGGAAAGATGACCATATTAACTTGCATGAAGATGTAAAAAAACTTAAAGATACGCAAGGATTAATCGAGATACTACACATTAATAATGTGGTATTAAAAATAAAAACACAATTTTGTTGTATATAAAATTATACTACACTACAGTACACTTGTTCTTGTGTTATGGGCTGTAGTCTATATAAGAAATAAGATTGAAGTTGAAATTATATTAATGTTGAGGATTAAGGATGACTGGGCTAACTTCTGCGAAAGCAATAGGTAATGAGGTTCAGGAACTGGATTCAGTTGTTGTTCGTTTCGCCGGTGATTCCGGTGACGGGATGCAGTTAACCGGCACCCAGTTTTCTGTGGCGACGGCGCTGGAAGGCAGTGACCTGTCGACATTTCCGGATTTTCCCGCTGAAATCCGCGCCCCTGTTGGCACCACGTTCGGTGTATCGGCGTTCCAGATCAACTTTGGTTCGGTCGAAGTTTCGACAGCCGGAGATGAGCCGGATGTCTTGGTGGCGATGAACCCGGCGGCTTTGAAGGTCAATATGTCCAACCTGCGTGAAGGCGGGCTGATTATCCTTGATGAAGGGGCGTTTAACGACAAGAACCTCAAGAAAGCCGGTTATGCCAGTAATCCCCTGGATGATGAAAGTCTGTCGCACTTCGAGGTGAAGCGGCTTGATATCACCAAAATGACTGTGGAAGCGGTGAAAGAATTCGGCCTGGGGAACAAGGATTCCCTACGGTGTAAGAATATGTGGACCTTGGGTCTGTTGCTGTGGATGTTCGGGCGTAAACGTCAACCTATTATTGACTGGCTGAATGAAAAATTCGCCAGGAAACCCGAACTGGCAGAAGCCAATGTGGCAGCGCTCAATGCCGGTCATGCGTTTGGTGAAACCGCTGAAATGGCGTCCAACCTGCGTCGTTACCAGATCAATAAATACAAGGAAGAAGCGGGACTTTATCGCACCGTGAACGGCAACCAGTCTCTGACCTGGGGTATTCTGGCGGGCAGTCAGTTGGCGGAATTGCAACTGGTGTTGGGGTCTTATCCCATCACTCCGGCGTCGCCTTTATTACATAGCCTGTCCGGCCTGAAAGAATTTGGTGTGATCACCTTCCAGGCAGAAGATGAAATTGCCGCGATTTGTGGCGCCATTGGTGCGTCTTTTGCCGGCGGTCTTGGGCTGACCACAAGTTCAGGTCCGGGGATTGCCCTGAAGACAGAAGCGCTGGGTCTTGCCATTAGCACGGAACTGCCGTTAATCGTGGTTGATATTCAGCGTGCCGGACCATCGACCGGTCTGCCAACAAAAACTGAACAGTCTGATCTTTATCAGGCGGTCTGGGGACGCAATGGCGATGCGCCACTTGTGGTCCTGTCCGTGTCCAATTCCACTGACGGATTTGAGGTCGGTATAGAAGCCGTACGCCTGGCAACCAAATACATGACCCCGGTGATGATCCTGTCCGATGGGTATATCGCCAATGCGTCAGAACCCTGGAAAATTCCGGATATCAATGATTATGAGCCTTTCCCGGCCAAGTTCCATACGGACCCGGAAGGTTTCCATCCGTTCCTGCGTGACCCGGAAACGCTGGCCCGGGCCTGGGCGAAGCCGGGTACGCCGGATCTGATGCATCGCATCGGTGGAATCGAGAAAGACTATAACAGCGGCCATATTTCCTATGATGCGGACAACCATCAAAAGATGACCGATGTACGCAAAGCCAAGATTGACAATATCGCCAATGACATTCCTCTTCAGGAAGTCGCTCAAGGGGCGGCGGGCGGGAAACTCGCCATCGTCGGATGGGGGTCGACTTACGGCGCCATTCATCAGGGGGTCAAACGGGCGCGGGAAGAGGGTCTGGATGTGTCGCATATTCATCTGCGCAATATCTGGCCTCTGCCGCGTAACCTGGAAGAGCTGTTAAAATCCTATGACAAGGTGATTGTTGCCGAAATGAATGTGGGGCAGTTGAATACATTGCTGCGCAGTCAGTATCTTCTGGATACACAATTGTTGTCGAAAGTCTCCGGTCAGCCGTTCAAGATTTCAGAGATTACCGCCGTCATTCACGAAAACCTGGGAGAAAGCAAATGAACCAACAGGTTGATGTAAAAAAAATGAGCCCGAAGGATTTTGAAACCGATCAGGAAGTTCGCTGGTGCCCGGGATGCGGGGACTATGCGATCCTGAAAGGGGTACAGATGGCGTTGGCGCAAACGGGTTCTCGCCCGGAAAATACCGTCTTTGTCTCTGGTATTGGCTGTTCTTCACGGTTTCCCTATTATGTCTCTACCTATGGTTTTCATACCATTCATGGCCGGGCGCCGGGATTTGCCACCGGCATCAAACTCACCAATCCTGACCTGGATGTCTGGCTGGTGACCGGGGATGGCGACGGGTTGAGCATTGGCGGAAATCATATGCTGCATGTGCTGCGACGTAACGTGAATATTCAGATCATGCTGTTCAATAACGAGATCTATGGTTTGACCAAGGGGCAATATTCCCCGACCTCCAAACCGGGCCTGAAAACCCCGTCAACACCTCTGGGGTCTGTGGACTCGCCATTATCGCCCTGCATGTTTGCTCTGGGCGCCGGTGCGCGCTTTGTTGCCCGTGGTATCGATACGGGGCTGAAGGAATTGCCGGTAACCCTGGCCCGGGCCAAGGACCATGTGGGGGCATCCTTTGTCGAGATTTACCAGAATTGCATCGTTTATAATGACAATGTATTCGGCGCCTTCACGGAAAAGAAAACCGCGAAAGATACGCAGCTCTATGTCAAACACGGCGAAAAAATGCTGTTCGGCAAGGATGTGGCCAAAGGTCTGCGGTTTAACAGCGAGACATTCGCCCTTGAAGTCGTAACCCTTGGTGAAAATGGTATCACAGAGGATGATGTCCTGGTGCATGATGAAACCAATCGTCACATGGCTTCCATGTTATGTGAACTGGAAGCGCCAGACTTCCCGGTAATCCTCGGGGTGATTTACTGTAATCCGAAGGAAAGTTACGAACAGTCCGTACATTATCAGCTGGATCAGGCCAAGCAGGCGAAAAAGGCTGATTTTAATGCTCTGTTGCGGGCGGGCCGCACCTGGGTGGTGGAATAATCGCCGGCGGTGCTTTTGTATGATTTTGAATTTAGGAAAATGCACTGTAGGGTTACGGTGCATTTTTTTTGCCGATAATTTTTAGCCTAGGACAGAAGGGTTTTTAGCTCGCCTACGTATAAACTTCTGAAGGCGTAAGACAAGGGCCTGAGAATCCTGCAAAAGGACTGATGATAGCTTGGAAGATCTTCCGGATGAACCGCTTATGATCCGCATCGGCGATGGGGATACAACTGCTTACAAGATGCTGGTTGACCGGCATCTGCAGCCTTTTCTGGCTTTCGCCACCCGGGTGACAGGCGACAGAAGCGAGGCCGAGGATGTGATGCAGGAAGCTTTTGTTCGGGTCTGGAAGACGGCAGGCCGCTGGGATATGAACCGCAATACGCGATTTACGACCTGGTTCTATCGGGTGGTGATGAATTTATGCATCGATGTGAAACGCAAACGGAAGCCAACATCGGATTTTGATGAGGCATTTGATGTACAATCAGAGGGGCCGTTGCCGGATGACATGCTGCGGGACAAACAAAAGGCGGCCCATATATCCGCCGCGTTGAGCCAGTTGCCGGAACGTCAAAGAATGGCTGTCACGTTATGTTATTTGCAGGAATTGGGCAATCGGCAAGCGGCGGATATATTGGAGGTCAGTGTCGGAGCTGTTGAATCTCTGCTGGTGCGGGGCCGAACCCGGCTGGCAGAAATTCTGGCAGAGGAAAAAGACGAGCTTCTGAAGGAGAGTGTAGGATGAGTGATAAGAGACTGGATCATTATCTGGAGGTTTTTCGGGTGGAAACAAATATTGAGCCATCCCGGGCGCTGATGGATAAAATCATTGGCATCCCGCAGTCTGAGTGCGTTAGGTCTGAACAAACAGGATTTTTTAATCTATGGCGTTTTTTTGATGGTCTTGTGCCGCGTGCCTTGGGGTGGGCGCTGACGGGATGTCTTGGATTGTATCTTGGCTTGTCCTCCGGGAATCAACCACAGCAGGATCAGGCATTCCCGCTTGACGAAAATTACTATATTTACGGGCAGGTGCAGGTTCTTCTTTCGGAAGAACTGGCTCTTGAGGATGAGGAAGGTGATAAATGACGGATATGCTTAAAAAAATCAGGTGGTTGAACGTTGTTTTATTCTTTTCTCTCGCGTTGAATTTTTTTGTTGCGGGGTATCTGGCCTCCGATACGAAGGTTTTGCACCGATTTCACAAACATAAATCAGAGCATAAGCGCCCCGAACTGATGATGGTGGATTATTTTCCCAAGACACAACGTCGGGAGATTAAGGCCTATATGGCTCTTAACCGGGATAAGTTCAAAGCCAGCAAACGGGCCCTGTTTAAAAACCAAAAAGAAATTCTAAACCTTATTGGGGCGGAAACATTGGATGAAGCAGCATTGCGGCGGGCTTTTCAAGAACAGCAGGCCGGATATAACCAGTTCCAGACAGAGTTAAATGAGGTTCTGATCCGGGTGATTATGGGGATGGACGTTGAGGCCCGCAAGAAAACCCTGGAACGGGGAAAAAGAGCACACGAAAGACGAAAAGACCGCTGATCTTTAGCCTCCCCTTGGGGGAAAATGGGTGGGGTGCCGTGATTCACAACGCGATCACTCGCTTCAGGCGGGGGTAAGGGAAAAGCGAATATTAACGACTTGGTGGCGAATTTATGCTAAAATCACGGATTATATCTCTTTTTATGTAAAAATAGTTTTGTACGTCAAGGGGTTAAGGAGTTTTGATGGTTTCTGGCGTTTCAGCAATCCAGCCACATTTTTTTTCCCCGCCCGCGAAAAAGCCGGCGGAGGCTACTGCTGCGCCCGATAAAAATAAGCCGGCAGAGCAAGGGCCAACGACTGAGGCGACTCTGGGAGAGTTAACCGAAGAAGAAAAAATTCTCGTTGAGAAGCTCAAGAAAACGGACCAGGAAGTCAAGGCGCATGAACAGGCCCACAAAAATGCAGGGGGCCAATATGCCGGATCGGCGAGTTTCACCTATCAATCAGGCCCTGATGGCAAGCGCTATGCGGTTGGCGGTGAAGTGCCAATTGATATTTCACCTGTCGCGGGGGATCCTCGCGCCACCATCGCTAAAATGTCGGTGATCATCGCTGCCGCTTTGGCGCCGGCGCAACCGTCCGGGCAGGATCGCAGTGTCGCGGCACAGGCCAGTGCGGCCCGCGCAGAAGCCCAGGCCGAATTGAGCGCAGCACCGGAGGAGGGGGCTGTCCCAGAAGACGGGGTAGAAGAGGATTCTGGCTCAGTTGTGGCAACAGGCCGTGTCAATAGCTCTGGTTTGGCGGCCTATCAGATATCTTCTCAGGTGCAAAGTCCGGAAACAACCTCCGGGCGAATTCTTAACTTTATCAGTTGACGAATAAATTGGCGCAATCTTAAAATTTCTTTTTTAATTCAAGGTGTTGGGTTGCTTTTCTCTCCTGCCGTAAAAAAGATCATTTTGGGTGCGGTTAATCATTCCTTATTAATTACCCCTTATATTCAAAAACAATTTTATGATCGTAAGCCGTGGATTTATATGATGTTATGCTTTTAAAAAGCCAGTGATCAAGGTTTATATTTCGTCTTGGTTGCGGCTTTTTTAGCTATTCAGTGATAATCCTTAAGATTGTATATTTTGTTGCTATATGGAACGCTTAAGAGGAATAACTGAGTTTCATTATGAATAAAAAATTCTCCCATATCTTCGATAATGCGAAGTTAAAGACGTTACTTTATGTGATGATGTTGTTCATGGGGTTGAGCTTTCTTGGGGTGCATTTTTATACCATCAATAAATATTCCGTTTTTATTAATGATGCCGTGCAGAAAAAACAATACAGCATTATCAAGACGTTGGTTCAGGAGCGTTTGATTTCTCACCATTTGCTGGAAGCAAAACTTTTCACGGATAAAGTCGTGGCGGATCCGTTGTTCCGCAATGCTTTCGTCACTGAAGACCCTCTTGATGTTGAACAGCAGCTTAGTCAGGCAATTCGTTTGTCTAAATCCTTTAGTGATCACCTCGATATTCTTGAAGTAAGAGCTTTAACTTCTCAGTATAAGCTATTAGGAGCGCAGAAAATTAAGGATGGCGGTACTCTTTCGATACAGAGAGTGATGGCAGAGCATGCAGTATTGTCACCGGGGCAAATGCTTCAAACCCAAAGTTATTTTATTTCCACCACTGAGGGGAACCCCGTTCATATTTTGATGCATCCTGTGGGGAATAGTGGGATGAATTATGGTTATCTGATGGTGATCACCTCGCCGCTTGCCAGCTTGCAGGGGATGGGACAGTATCTGGATGCCGAGATTGATGTAAAAAATCTTGCGGGCGAAATCATTCTCCCCAGTGATTTTAAACTGGATCATCTGATAGAGGCTCGCCCGGGTACGGCGCATGGGGTAGCTCAAATGGATATTCCCATTACGGTTTATGACGGAATTCCGTTTTTGAACATTGTTGTGCGTTTTGATAATCATGCGGAAGTCAATAAACTCAATAGCCTGAAATCCTTTAGTTTGCTTGTCGCAATCACAGGCGTCTTTTTGTCCTGGTATATTGTTTCATATGTTTTGAACATCAGCATGTTTCGCAGAATTATGGAAATTTCACAGACCTTGGCACAGGTGGTCAAAGGAAAGTCAGGGGTGCAGCTACCCAGAAGGCGTGATGATGAGCTCTCCGTCTTAAGAGAACAGCTTGGCAACGTGGTCGCCCATGAAAAGGACCGTAACAGGTTAACGAAAGAACTTGTCATTGCCCGTAAACAGGCCGAGGTCTCCAATTTGGCGAAATCGGAATTTCTCGCCAATATGAGCCATGAATTGCGGACGCCGTTGAATGCGATCATTGGCTTTTCTGAAATTATGACCTGCGATTATCTGGCCAAGGATCTGGAAAAAAAATACAAGGAATACGCGTTTGATATTCGGGACAGCGGTATTCATTTATTGAATATTATTAATGATATACTGGATCTTTCCAAAATTGAATCCGGCAGTATGATTTTGTCGACGGGGGCGGTTAATGTCTATGATGTGATTTCAAATTCATTAAAACTCGTTATGGTCATGGCAAAAGAAAAGCATTTATCTATTGAGAATAATACGCCGGACGGCTTGCCGGATATTATCGTTGATGAACGGATGGTGCGCCAGGTTCTGATTAATATTCTGACAAATGCTGTTAAGTTTACACCTGATGACGGTAATATTGTCATTTCCGCAGGTGTCGAACAGGACGGACAGTTTTGCATTGCCGTGTCTGATACCGGCATAGGAATTGAAGCCGATAAGCTGGAAAGCGTTATGTCGCCCTTTAATCAGGTGGATGAAACCTACTCACGGGAACATCAGGGAACGGGGCTGGGTCTTTCGCTTGTGAAATCCTTTATGGAACTGCATGGCGGGTCCTTCAGGCTAGAAAGCATTTGGGGTGTAGGAACCACGGCCTTTCTTATTTTTCCGAAAAGCTGTGTTCAGCCCACGTCTTCCAAAGGCGTGTTGCACGATGAACCGAAGGTTGTCAACGGCACTTGAAAGGCCTGGTCAGTAGGCTTTAATAAGCGTGTTGTTGATCACGGTCCTGAGTTTTGCCGGTAGAATGGGTTTATGCAGTAAAACATGACCGCTTTTCCTGGCCTGCAACATGCGATCCTTGGCGGTATCTCCGGTGATGATCACGGCAGGAACCGATTTTTTCAACTTCTTATTGATTGCGGATATGGCTTCGGCGCCGGTGCGCATTTCCCGTAATCTAAAATCGGTGATGATCATATCCGGACAAAAATCATGATGACTGAGGTACTGCAAAGCCTCGGTTTCCGCCTCAAAAGGAACAACTGTATGCCCCCAGTTTTCCAGCAAGGTTGACATGGCGTCGAGAGCATCCCTTTCATCATCAATCAGGATGATATTTCCCGTTTCCAGTTTCAGATTAAAGTGCTGACTGAGACTGTCGGGGATGGACGGTCTTTTATGTGAACGAGGCGTCGATACATAGAAACTGGTGCCTTTGTTGATTTCCGAACGAACTTCGATTGGATGATCAAGCAGATCACACATGCCCTTGACGATTGACAGCCCCAGACCCAGACCTTTATTCCGGTCGCGTTCCGGATTGGCGATTTGATAGTATTCCGCGAAAATATGGCCGATCAAATGTCCCGGAATCCCGATGCCGGTGTCGTGCACTTCAAATCTGATGTTTTTCCCCCGCCGGCGACAGCCGACAAGAATACGGCCCCCGGGTTTGGTGTACCGTAAAGCATTACTGACCAGATTATTCAGGATACGTTCGATCATATGGGCGTCACTGTTAATGATCAGGTCCCGGGCGACGATGTGAAGGTCGATATTCTTTTCCTGCGCCAGAGGCGTGAATTCAGACTTCAGGGCGGAAAAAATTGTTTCGACAGAAAGGGGGGTCGGGTGAGGTGTTAATATACCGGCGTCAATCTTTGAAATATCAAGGAGGTCATTCAATTGCGCCCTCAGGTTATCAGATGTGCGTTCGACCTTTTGCAGGAGAAGAGACTGATCTTCGTCCGTGATTTCTTTCTTGAGTGTTTCAATAAAGAATCCCATTGCATGCAGAGGCTGGCGCAGATCATGGCTGGCGGCGGCGAGAAAAGAGGATTTGGCGTCCCGGGCGGAAATGGCTTTATCCTTTTCCTGTCGAAGTTTTCCAATCAATTCGTTTTTCTCAAGTCTCAGGCGAATGGACTGAATCATGGAATTTTGAATCACAAGGCTGAAAGCCATATTGATCAACAGGAAAATCAGGCAGAAAATACTGGCAGAGATATGGATTTCGTCGCCATAGCTGAAATGCCGGAAGGCAAGGCCGCCCATTACCGGAATGGAGAAGGCAAAATAGCAGGGAACGAAAGAGGATAACCCCGGTACGGACCCTGCGGTTATGCCGAAGAGAACCACCGTGAGAAACTGCATCACGGTCGGGTCTGCATACAGGGGAAAGAAAAAACCGACAGCCCCCCATGCCGTGCCCGACCAGGCCGCAAGAAAAACATTAAAAAATGCCAGAAGGTCAAGGTCATACGTGTGGTGTTTCTGGGAAAAGAGCAGGATGATACGCAGCAGGGAAGGAAAGTTCACGAGAAACAACCAATTGATCAACATATCATGAGGGACGGTAGACCATAGGGTATAGGCCGTGAGTGTTGATATGATCAATACAATCACCAGGATGATCTTTATTTGCTGGGCGATGAGCGCCAGGCGTTCAGATAATATCTTCTTCTCGAGCGGAATATCCGCTGTCATGGGCCCCGTTTGTACCGTCACCTAAATTCCCCTTTTGATGCGCCATATAGAAGTGGTCACAGCTCACATCGGTATGTCGTAGACGACATGCCGTGAGGGGAATAATACCTGAAAAACAAGTATGAAGATATAGTCCAAACCTACTAGCCAGAAGCATAAAACGGCCCCTGAAAAGGAGCCGTTTTACAGAGAATATGGCACGTTACGTTACAACGCCTTGACGATGTTATCGACCATCTTTTTGGCGTCGGAAAACAGCATCATTGTATTGTCGCGGAAGAAAAGTTCATTCTGAACCCCCGCGTAACCGGAAGCCATACCGCGTTTAACGAACAGAACTGTACCTGCTTTTTCGACATCAAGAACAGGCATGCCGTAGATGGGGCTGGTTTTGTCCGTTTTCGCCGCCGGGTTGGTGACATCGTTGGCGCCAATGACGAACGCAACATCGGTCTGGGAGAACTCATTATTGATGTCTTCCAGTTCAAAGACCTCGTCATAGGGCACATTGGCCTCGGCGAGCAGCACATTCATATGGCCAGGCATACGCCCGGCAACCGGGTGAATGGCATAGGAGACCTTGACGCCTTCCTCTTTGAGCACATCAACCATTTCCCTGAGGGCATGCTGCGCCTGGGCGACCGCCATACCATATCCAGGTACGATGATGACGGACCCGGCGTTTTTCATGATAAAGGCAGCATCTTCCGCCGATCCCTGTTTCACGGGACGGGTTTCGACTTCGCCATTACCGGCCACGGCATCTTCGCCACCAAACCCGCCGAGAATGACGCTGATGAAGGAACGGTTCATGGCCTTGCACATAATATAACTCAGGATCGCGCCGGAGGAGCCCACCAGGGCGCCGGTGACAATCAGGGCGTTATTCTGCAGGGTAAAGCCGATACCGGCCGCCGCCCAGCCGGAATAGCTGTTGAGCATGCTGACCACAACGGGCATGTCAGCCCCACCGATGGGAATGATGATCAGAAAACCGATGATAAAGCTAAGACCAATGATCCACCACATGAGATCGAATCCGGCAATCGCCAATCCGTCATTCAGGGCAAAGGCAAAAATCATACCGATAATCGCAACACCGAGTGCCGCGTTAATCAAATGGCGTCCGGGCAGCATAATTGGCGCACCGGACATATTGCCGTTCAACTTGGCGAAGGCGATAACAGAACCCGAGAACGTGATTGCGCCAATGGCTGCGCCCAGGCTCATTTCCACCCGGCTTGCGGCGAAAATTTTGCCCATGGCGTCAGTAATGCCAAAACCACCGGGTTCCAGGAATGCCGCCGCGGCCACGAGAACGGCGGCCATGCCAACCAGAGAGTGAAAGGCGGCGACAAGCTGCGGCATGGATGTCATGGGAATCCGCAAAGCCGTAAGAATACCGATAGCACCGCCGATGACGACAGCAATCGCAATCCACTCATAAGACACGATTTCCGGATTGGCCAGAGTGGTGACCACGGCGATCACCATGCCGATCATACCGTACATGTTGCCTTTCAGGGACGTTTCCGGCGAAGACAGGCCGCGCAAGGCCATGATAAACAGAACGCCGGCCACCAGATAGGCGAGGGCGGTGAGGTCAGTGATATTTTGTACAGTCATCAGTCCCTCCTTATTTCTTTTTCTTATACATGGCGAGCATGCGCTGGGTGACGGCGAAACCGCCGAAGATGTTGACTGCGGCAAGGCCGATGGCAATGATGCCAAGGATCTTGGCGATGCTCATGTCCGCCGGGCCGGCCGCGACCAGAGCGCCCACGATAATCACAGATGAAATCGCATTGGTTACCGCCATCAATGGGGTATGCAAGGCGGGCGTGACGCTCCATACCACATAATAGCCGACAAAGATCGCCAGCACGAAAAGAGACAGTTGCGACAGGAAGGGGCTTACGGATGCCGCCTGCAGGGCGGTCTCCGCAACAGGTGAGGTCATATCCATCTTAATTTCCTCCTTGATTTTGGGGTTTGAGCCGTTCATGGACGATTGCACCGTCCTTGGTAAGCAGGGTGCCGACGATAATCTCGTCTTGCCAGTCAATATTCAGGCTCTTGTTTTCGGCATCAACCAGGGGGGTGATGAAATTGAGCAGGTTTTTGGCGAACAACGCACTGGCATCCGTCGACACCAGGCTGGGCACGTTGTGATGACCGATGATCTTGACGCCGTTTTCTTCAACCACTTCGCCAGCCTTGGTCAGTTCACAGTTGCCACCGGCTTCCGCCGCAAGGTCAACAATGATGGACCCGGGTTTCATGCTCTGCACCATTTCCCTGGTGATCAGGACAGGGGCGGTGCGGCCGGGGATCAATGCCGTGGTGATGGCGATATCCTGTTTGGCCAGTGTCATGGCGATCAATTCCGCCTGTTTGGCTTTATAATCGTCACTCATTTCCTTGGCGTACCCACCTTCGGTCTCGCCGGTTTCTTCGCTTTCGACCATCACGAATTTACCCCCGAGGCTTTCAACCTGTTCCTTGGCCACGGCGCGGACGTCAGTAGCGGATACAACAGCGCCCAGCCGTTTGGCAGTCGCGATCGCCTGCAGACCGGCAACCCCGGCGCCCATGACCATGACCTTGGCCGGGGCGATAGTGCCGGCGGCGGTCATCATCATCGGAAAGGCTCTGCTGTAGGCGGCCGCGGCGTCAATCACGGCACGGTATCCGGCCAGGTTTGATTGAGAGGACAGGACATCCATGCTTTGCGCGCGGGTAATGCGGGGCATAAATTCCATGGCAAAGGCGGTGATGTTTCCGTTTGTATAGGCTTCAACAGACGCGGGATCATTTGCCGGGGAGAGAATGGCGGCCACGATTGCGCCTGGTTTGATCAGGGATACTTCGTCAATATCCCCTTCATTGCCGTGCAGGGGACGTTGCACTTTGAAAATGACATCCGCATCCTGATAGGTGGTTGCTGCATCGGCAGCGATGGTGGCGCCAGCCGCGCTAAAGGCACTGTCGGGAATGCTGCTGTTTAGGCCAGCATCCTTTTCCACCACCACATCAAAGCCGAGTTGGATAAGTTTTTTCACCGTATCCGGCGAGGCCGCCACACGTCTTTCGTGTGGGCGCCGTTCCTTTGGTACAGCCAGTTTCATTCAATTTCCTCCTCATGTCCATATGCAACTTGGGGTAAATCCCGTAAGTTTGGATTTAGTAACTCAATAAAAACAAGTTTTAAATGTTATTATTAGAATAATTCTAAAATATAGAAAAAACAACACTGCATCAATATATTATTTTATTTATTCAAGCTGATCGATCATATCGCTAATCATGTTAAGTCCGGTGGCCCAGAAATCAGGAGCACTGGCGTCAAGACCGAAAGGAGACAGAAGTTCTTTATGACGCAGACTGCCGCCAGCGCGCAACATATCCATATATTTCTGCTGAAAACCATCCGGGCTATTTTGATAGGTGGCATAGAGTGAATTGACCAGGCAATCTCCAAACGCATAGGCATAGACATAAAAGGGCGAATGAATGAAGTGGGGGATATAGCACCAAAAAGTCCGGTAGCTGTCATCGAAGACAATGCCGTCCCCCAGGCTTTCCTGTTGTACTGCCATCCAGATATCCCCGAGATCATCGGCGGATAGTTCACCTTCTTTACGGGCGGCATGGACCCGTTCTTCGAAATCATAGAAGGCGATCTGGCGGACAACGGTGTTCAGCATATCCTCCACCTTGGCAGCAATCATGTTTTTCCGCTGCCGGTCATCGGGGGCGTCATTCAGCAGAGACTGGAACGTCAGCATTTCTCCGAAGACGCTGGCTGTTTCGGCCAGCGTCAGAGGCGTATCAGCCAGCAATTGGCCTTGAGGGCCGGCAAGAACCTGATGCACGCCGTGGCCCAATTCATGGGCCAGGGTCATTACATCCCGGGTTTTGCCAAGATAATTGAGCAACAGGTAGGGATGGGCGCCAGGAACGGTAGGGTGTGCAAAGGCGCCGGGTGACTTGCCCTCACGCACGGGGGCATCAATCCAGGCGTTGTCAAAGAATTTTGTCCCAATATCGGCGAGTTCCGGTGAAAAACGGCGATAGGCATCAAGCACTGTCTTTTGTGCATCCGGCCATTGATAGAGCAGATCGTCACTATCCGGCAGTGGCGCGTTCCGGTCCCACCAGTCGAGTGTGTCCTGACCAAACCAGCCGGCTTTCATTTTATAATAACGGTGGGACAGTTTGGGGTAGGCGGCCTTGACGGCACTGACCAGAGCGTCAACGACTTCTTTCTCAACCTGATTTGACAGATGACGAGATGCGCTGGGGGCAGTGTAATGGCGCCAGCTGTCCTCAATCTGCTTGTCTTTTGCCAGAGTGTTGGTGATGTGGCTGAACAGGCGGATGTTTTTAGCGAAGGTTTTTGACAGGCAGGCGGCGGCGGCCTTGCGCACGGGGGCTTGCTTGTCGGACAGATAATTCAGGGCTTCTTCGGAACCAATTATTGTAGTTTCCTGAGTTTTTGGATCGGTGTAATCGAATTTGAGGTCGGCCATGGTTTCATCGAACAGGCGCACCCAGGCGGCGCTACCGGACACAGATTTTTCCATTAAGAGTTCTTCGAGTTTTTCGTCGAGCTGATGGGGGCGATAGAGCCGAACGCTGTCAAACCAGGGGCGATAACGTTTCAGGTCGGCGGAGTCCTGGAACCAGTGTTCAAGGATTTTATCGTCAATCTGATTTATTTCGAGCGTAAAAAAAAGAACTTTGGTGCTGAGTTCGGTTAATCGTTCATGGCAACTCTGGTAAAATTTGGAAATATCGGCATCCATGACGTCGCCGGCATGTAAAAGTCCGGCATAGCTCATGATCCGGCCCATTGTTTCTTCCATGACTTCATATTTTTTGATCACATTCAGCATTTCAGGAGCCGTCAGGGTAGCCAGCTTTCCCTTGTACAGAGCCGAGAAATCACCAACCTTCTGTTCCAGAGTCGAGAAATCGTTTTTTAACTCAGGGCAGGTCATAGAGGGATAAAGGTCACTCAGGTCCCAGGTCGGGAGCAGGTCGTGATTAAGTGTCGGCTGGATTGTCATAGGGAAATTTTTTCCTTTATATGTGCCAAAATGGTACAGTATTAGTAAAGTTTTTATCTTTTCTTGTCAGTATTGCCGGAAAGCAAGCACGCGAACTGTTAAAAGTTCCGGATGAAACGATCTAGTATGGTTTAAGTATTATGAATTAAGTGATGAAGTGCAATGAGAAAATTGATCCTGATTGTTGAGGACGACAAGAACCAGAGACAAGTCATAAAATTCGCTCTGAACCGGGTGGGATTTGATGTCGAGGAAGCGGTGAGTGGTGAACAGGCGATGGAACTTCTGTCGTGTGAGACCGCGAGCCGTTACGATCTGGTGTTGCTCGATATGGTGATGGGTCACGTCAGTGGTCGGGATATTTTGAACTTTGTCAAAGACGCCTTACCTCATCTGCCGGTGATTGTTCTGACGGGACACAGCAGCGTTGAACATGCGGTAGAGGTCATGCGGGAAGGGGCGATCGATTTTATATCAAAACCGGTAGAGGTTGATCGTCTTAAGGTCTCGATCGAAAATGCATTTCGCATGAACAAATTGTCGGGTGAGATTTCCCGCCTGAGCCGAAAATGGTCGGGGCAGTTTGGCTTTCAGGATATGATCGGTTCCAGCAAGGCGATGAAGCAGGCCGTGGAGCTGGCGCGTAAAGCCATGAGCACCAATATTCCGATTTTACTAGAGGGGGAAAGTGGCGTCGGGAAGGAAGTATTCGCCCGCGCCATCCAGGGGGAAAGCGATCGGTCGGGTAAGCCATTCGTTGTCGTCAATTGTGGGGCCATTCCACATAATCTGGTGGAATCGATCCTGTTTGGTCATGAAAAAGGGGCATTCACGGGCGCCCTTGAAAAACATATGGGAAAATTTGTCGAGGCCGATGGCGGCACGCTGTTTCTCGACGAAATCGGCGAACTGCCTCTGGAACTGCAGGTAAAGCTCCTGCGGGTCCTGCAGGAAGGCGAAGTTGATCCGGTTGGAGGGCGCGAGCCGGTGAAGGTTGACGTCCGGTTGATATCGGCGACTAATCGTGATCTGAAGGTTATGGTGGAAAAGGGGGAGTTTCGCGAAGATTTGTTCTACCGTTTGAATATTTTTCCCATTCATTTGCCTCCCTTGCGCAACCGCAAAAGTGATATTGAACATCTGGCGCCGCATTTCATTGAACATATCAGCATTTCAGAAGGTTGCGAGGTAAAAAGCCTCTCACCAAGGGCGCTAAATCTCTTGAAATCCTATCACTGGCCGGGCAACGTGCGTCAGCTGGAAAACGCCTTGTTCCGGGCTGTTATTCTGTCTGAAGGCATGACAATTCAGCCGGAAGACTTTCCACAAATTCATACGGCGAATGGCACATTAGCAGAGGCCAGCGAGCATGAAGGTGATGGTGAGGTACAAAAACTGATTCTTGATGCGGTGCCGGTTGTATCCGGGCTGGATGAAGATGGGAACGTTCGGCCCTTACAGGATGTGGAGCAGGACCTGATCACCTATGCAATGAAGAAATATGATGGGCGAATGTCGGAAGTTGCCCGTCGTCTTGGGGTGGGACGCTCGACGCTCTACCGGAAGGTTTCTGAACTTGGCCTGGACGAGCCCGTGTCCTGAGCGGGCAGGGATAGGTAAATTTGTAGCTATTCTTTACCGGATGGGGAGGTTTGGGGGTTATTGTTGCATAAGCGAACATTACGTTTAAAGGAAGAGACATGTTGCTCTATTTACTGGGGATAATATTACCGCCTCTTGCCATATTGGTGTACGGTCGAATCCTTGCGGCTGCTTTGAACGGAATGATATGGACTTACGCATTACTGACGCCTGATCTGACGGGTACAATTGCGTGGATATGTGCCTCTTTACATGCAGCGTATGTTATTCATGAAGCGCGATTAGGGCGGTTCAGCGGACATACTTCACGTTTTTAACGTAAAATATCTTTAAATTTCTGTCTAATTTTGCCAAACTCATTCCTGTTATGATTATGGGATATGATTTATTATGATTTATGTTTTGGCTGTTCTAATTCCCCCGCTGGCGTTGTTGCTTCAGGGTAAAATTTTTCAGGCTTTGTTTAATGCCGTTTTCTGGGTTGTTGGTCTGGTGTTCTTGTTGTTTTTCGGCTGGATTCTGTGGGGCCTGACGGTCTTGCATGCGGTGATCGTGATTAACGGCGCCCGGGCGGATGCACGCACTCAGAAAATTGTCGATGCCATCAATACCAAAGAAAGTTAGAGATTAAAAAAGGCGGCCTGTTCAGGCCGCCTTGTATCGCTCGATAAAACGTGCCGTCAGGTTTTATCCACGTGACATGCCGAGAGCATGGGCATAAAGATCAATCAACGCTTCCTGTTCTTGGCGTTCATGATCTTCCATTTTGCGCATACGTACGATTTGACGCAGGATTTTAACATCAAAACCGGATGATTTGGCTTCGGAATAAACATCTTTAATATCGTCAGCCAGATTTTTCTTTTCTTCTTCCAGTCTTTCAATACGTTCTACAAAAGAACGCAAAACATCTTGTGCAATCCCGCCTGTATCGGTCATAAATTCTTGCTCCTGATTAGCTTGTTATAGGGTGAATTGGCAGCACAATATCGGCATGCTTCTTTCTTGGCAACCTGAAATGACGGATTTTTCCGCCCTGATTTCAGTCCTTGTTTTTTTTCAGGCTTTCGGCCATCCGCTGCATCTGTTCCGGTGTGGCTTCGGTCTGATAGTTGGCGACCCAGTCTTTATAAGGCATGCCGTAAACCTGATTCCGGGCTTCTGTTTTGTCAATCTCGATGCCTTTTTCCGCTGCGGCATCCTGTATCCAGTTCGCCAGGCAATTGCGGCAAAAACCCGCCAGGCCCATCAGGTCAATATTCTGCACATCCGTCCGGTGGGCGAGATGAGACAGCAGTCTTCGGAAGGCGGCGGCTTCTATCTCGGTTCGGGTTTGTTCATCCATGGCCTCTCTCCTTGTGTTGAGGTTAAAATCTTTTTATGGAGCGTACATCAGTATCTTGGGCGATTGCAGTGAGATCTTCAACCAGAATGTCGGCCCATTTTACAATGCCGGCCGGTGTGCCGACTTCGTCTTGACGGATTTCCAGGGTAACATGAGGCGTGCCGTGGCGATCTCCATGTTGGTTCATGGTGAAAAACAGATCACGGCCGGAATAGGGTTCATTGTCACCTACCTGAAAACCTCGGGCGCTCAGGCTGTTAATCAGGGCCTGGGCCAGGCGCGGGTCCTTGTTCCATAACATGCCAGCTTGCCAGGGCCGGTCAAAACCGCCCATCTGAGGCGTAAAACTATGCATGCCGCAGACCAGAGGGGCATGGTTCGTCGCAATCTTCGCTTGCACCATTTCATCAGCCCGATCATGGAACGCCTGATAATAGCGGGTCCGGCGCCGGTCTATTTCAGCCGGCGACATATTTTGATTGCCGGGAATGCTGATGCCGTCACTGGTCAGGGGGATAAGTGTGGCGTGGTCTTCTTCCCGGTTGGGATCAATCAGCAGGCGGGAAAAGGTCGCAATAATCGCCGGAGCGTCCAGCCGTTCAGCCAGGTGACGGGTAAGCTGTTCCATTCCGATGTCCCAGGCGATATGCTGCGCCAGGAAATCTTCATCCAGACCAAGGTTTTCATATTCCGGCGGGATGTAATTACTGGCATGTTCGCAGATAAAGACAATATCGGCCTTACCGGTGGCATTGATGACTTCATAGGCATGACGGGGGCCATAATCGGATGATGTATGATGCGTTTGTGACATGTTTTTTCAAAAATACTTTGTAATAATTATGACCCATATGTCATTATGATATCGTCATATTCAAGAGCATAAACTTAAAAATAAAATGTCTTCCCAGGAGTTTTCATGAAACATATCCCGTTTAAAGCTGTCTCCCCTTTGTCCTCATTTGCCAAAGGGTCTTTTTTTGTGGCGACCATAGCGCTGTCTTTGGGGCAGATCACGCCGGCTTTGGCGGCAAATGCGGCCTGTCAGGAAACATTGACCTGCAAGACATCATGGACGGATATTTCCGCTCCCAAAAAACAGCAGGTTTTCCGGTTTGCGGATGACTATAAAAAATTTATCGCCAAGGCTGTTACCGAATTGACCTATGTGGATGAGGCGCGGCGTTTCGCCAAGGCCAAGGGGTTCAAAAAACTGACAGATAAATCTCCGATGACGCCGGGGGCGCGTTATTACGACGTGAACCGCGACCGGGCAATTACATTTCTGGTGATTGGCGAGGATGCACTGACCACCGGGTTGCATGTGATCGGGGCGCATATTGATTCCCCGCGACTGGAATTAAAAGGCCGGCCCCTTGACAGCAGTGGTGATTTTGCTTTGTTCCAGACAAATTTCCATGGTGGCATAAAAAATTATCAATGGACCAATATTCCTCTGGCGCTTGTCGGGCGTGTGGATAAGAAAGACGGAACCACGGTGAAGATCAATGTCGGCCTGAACCCTGAAGATCCGGTTTTTATGATTCCGGACCTGTCTCCCCATACGGATCGGGGCTATGGTAATAAGAAAGTAGCGGACATCATCAAGAAGGAAGACCTGGACCCGGTTGTCGGCCATATTCCGGACGGATCGGGCAGTGACGCCATAAAGCAGGGGGTATTTAATCATCTCAAGGCAACTTACGGCATTACGCCCGCTGACCTGGTATCCGCCGAACTTTCTCTGGTCCCGGCAAGTCCGCCACGGGATCTGGGTTTTGACCGTGGTCTGATCGCGGCTTATGGTCAGGATGACAAGCTGGCGTCTTATGCCGCCATGCGGGCGATTGCTGATCTCAAAACACCACAGAAAACCGCTTTGGCTTATCTGGTGGATAATGAAGAAGTTGGCAACCGCAACAATACAGGGGCGAAATCTGAATATTTTCCCACTTTGGTGGCCCGGTTGTTGAGTAGCACGCTTGGGACCGATTATCGTGATACCAGCCTGAGACAAACCTTGCGTCAGTCGAAAATGGTTTCGGTAGACGTCAATCCCGGCATTAACCCAAAGAACCCGGGAGCCTGGGAAAAGGGCAATGCACCGCGTCTGGGATATGGGGTTAATATTAAGCTTTATGGTCAAGGCAATACCGCTAATTCGGAATATGTCGCCTGGACCCGTAATTACCTTGATCAAGCCGGTGTTCCCTGGCAGACCACGACCTATAAGGTCGGGGCCGCTGGTGGCGGTACAATCGGCGGTGAGTTTTCCCGTCAGGATATGGAGGTTATCGATTTTGGTGTACCGCTCCTGTCTATTCATACTCCGATGGCGATTAGCTCAAAGATAGATATATTTCATCTCTATCAGGCATCCGTGGCTTTTTTTAACAAATAGCCTCCACATTATGAAATTTTCCGGTATATTCTTTTGATTTCTAGGACATAAATTTAACTCATTGGATATTTATATGCACCGTCAACGTTGCACACGCATAATCGCAACTCTCGGCCCGTCAAGTTCAGACGCGGAAACCATTAAAAAACTCTCAGATGCCGGGGCGGATGTCTTTCGTCTGAATATGAGTCACGGCAAGCATAGTGATATTGGTAAAATTCATGCCGCGATCCGCCAAGTAGAAGTGGAAACCGGCCGGGCCATCGGTATTCTCGCTGATTTGCAGGGGCCAAAGTTGCGGCTTGGTGTTTTTGACGGGGACAAGACGGAATTGACCAATGGCCAGACATTCATTCTCGATATGGATCAGACGCCGGGTGATAGTTCACGGGTCTGTCTGCCACACCCGGAAATTTATCAGGCGGTAGAAAAGGGGACAGACCTGCTGCTTGATGATGGAAAAATCCGTTTGAAGATCACGGCAGTTGAGGGCACTAAAATCACCACCAAGGTTTCTGTCGGCGGGCCGATTTCCAACCGCAAAGGGGTCAATGTCCCCAGCGCGATTTTACCGCTGGCGGCGCTGACCAAGAAAGATAAAGAAGATCTCGATTTTGTCCTTGGTCTTGGCGTTGACTGGGTCGGGTTGTCTTTTGTACAGCGTCCGGAAGATGTGGTGGAGGCGCGCGAGATTATCGGGGACCAGGCCGCGGTTCTGTCAAAACTTGAGAAACCTTCCGCGCTTTATGCTCTTGATGAGATTATTGATCTGTCTGATGCGGTTATGGTGGCCCGCGGGGATATGGGAGTTGAGCTGCCCATGGAAGAAGTGCCGGCGAAGCAGAAGAAGATCATCCGCCATGCCCGTCGTGCTGGCAAGCCGGTGGTTGTCGCGACCCAGATGCTTGAAAGCATGATTTCAAGCCCGGTCCCGACGCGGGCGGAAGTCTCGGACGTGGCCAATGCGATTTTTGATGGCACTGATGCGATCATGTTGTCAGCCGAATCCGCAGCAGGGGCCTATCCGGTCGAGGCCGTCAGCTATATGGCGCGCATTGCCAGAACCATTGAAAAGGAACCCAGTTACCGCCGGGCTCTTGATAAAGAGGAAACCCGGCTGGAACCGACATCAGCGGATGCATTGAGTGCGGCGGCCAAGCAGGTGGCGCAAACCTTGAACGCCACGGCAATCGTGACCTACACCACATCAGGTTCTACGGCGCTCCGGGCTTCTCGGGAACGTCCGAAGACATCCTTGTTGGTCCTCACCCCCAATCAGACG